>ERZ773359.441-NODE-441-length-59412-cov-21.036171_pt1 | contig 59412 bp, 64 predicted proteins | sample MGYA00374955_ERZ773359 | MGnify/ENA primary metagenome ERZ773359 (study PRJEB29098, sample SAMN04486028) | biogas fermenter metagenome | study: EMG produced TPA metagenomics assembly of the Biogas fermentation microbial communities from Germany - Plant 4 DNA1... | reverse complement strand
TTCAGGTAGATAATCTACCTGAAGTTCATCTAAGTATTTTTTGTATGGAAAACGGGCATTTCTAATCCTGTTTTTCCTACCATTTTCCTTTCTTATATCATAGGCTTCCATGAAAATGTCCCTTAAAAGCTCTTAATTATCACCAAATAGCAAGAGAGCCATATTTAGTTTAGCATTTGCAAAAAAATATACATAATATATTTACGGTATACTTATATTATGTATATAAAATGTTTATGAAACTATAACTTTTCAACTAAAAAAGCTTGGCTTACATAAATATATTATGTAAACCAAGCAAACTTTTAACCTTCTACTAGTTCCTTAATTCTTTTTAAGCCTTCTTTTATATTTTCCATAGATGTTGCGTAAGATAGCCTTATATAGCTGTCATCACCAAAGGCAATTCCAGGAACTACGGCAACTTTTCCTTCTTCTAATAGAAAATTAGCAAAGTCTATAGAAGAATTTATGGTGTAACTTCCAATGGTTTTGCCTAATAATTGGGAGAAATTAACCATTATGTAGAAAGCCCCTTCTGGTTTCCTACAAGTCAAACCCTTAATGGAATTTATAGTTTCATACATGTAGTTTCTTCTCTCTTCAAAATGCCTTTTCATCTCTTCAACATAAGACTGATCTCCTAAAAGACCTTCTACGCTGGCATATTGAGCTATAGATGAAGGATTTGAAGTTGCATGACTTTGAATATTGGACATTACTTTGGCAATATCTTCATGGCAAGCAGAGTATCCGATTCTCCAGCCTGTCATAGCATATGCCTTTGACATTCCATTAATTACTATGGTTAAATTTTTTATATCATCATTGATGGAAGCTATTGATATATGTTCTTTTCCATCGTATATGAGTTTTTCATAGATTTCATCTGATATGACAAAAATATTATTATCCACCGCCCATTTGGCAATTGCTTCTAGTTCTTCCCTGGAATAAGTAGAACCAGTAGGGTTACTAGGGCTATTTAGGATTAAAGCCTTAGTCTTGTCAGTTAGTACATTATTTAAATCACTTACATTAAACTTAAAATTGTTTTCTTCCTTAGTTTCAATGAACACGGGAACTCCATCTACTAATCTAACTAATTCAGGATAGGAAACCCAATAAGGCTTGCCGATAATTACCTCATCTCCGGGATTTATAATGGCCATTAAAGCATTATAAATTGAATGCTTAGCTCCATTAGATATTACTATATTTTTTGGTTCATATGAAAGAGAATTATCTTTAGATAGTTTTTTGCAAACAGCTTCCTTTAATTCCAAAATCCCTGAGGCAGGAGTATATCTAGTGAACCCTTCTCTAATGGCCCTAATTCCTTCATTTTGAATATTTTCTGGTGTGTTAAAATCGGGCTCCCCTGCTCCAAAGCTAATGACATCAATACCAGAGTCCTTCATGGCTTTGGCCTTAGCTGTTATTGCCAAAGTTACTGAAGGAGAAATGCCTAGTCCTTTTTTTGATAGATTAAAATTCATTTGTTTACCTCCATAGTTTCTATATTTTTATCTTATATATATCTTTTAACACATTTCTGATTATAAGTAAAGAATCTTCGAAGGTGGACTTATTTTGATTTAATATGACCTTGTAATGTCTAATTCCCTCATCTGTTATTCTATACCTTCTAATAGACCTTTTGTCAGGTTCTTCCCACCATCCTTCTATGTACCCATCTTCTTCCATTTCCCTAAGAAGGGGATAAATCATACCGGGACTAGGTTCCCACCTTCCATCTAATCTTTTCTTTATTTCATCTTTTATTTTATTCCCATAATAGCTCTTTTCCTGTAGAAGATGAAGTATATAAAGTTTTACAAAGGATGTAGTGCTTATTTTTGAGGGGAATTGTCTTTGCCTCTCTCCTCTATATGTTGTCAATTATATCATCTCCTTAAATTTAGGAATATTATTTATGTCTACTGAAAACTTACCTAAGATTTCAAGATTATCACCATGAAAATCTGAACCGCCAGTTATGATTAAATTGTTTGTTTTAGCTATTATTTTGAGATATTCTGCATCTAAGATATTATGTTTTGAATGTATACACTCTATTCCATCTATTCCTGCATTTATACAATATTCAATAATACTTTTGTCTTTCAACAATCCAGGATGAGCTAATATTGCATACCCACCGCTATTATTGATAATTGAAATGGCCTCTTCTATAGCCAACCTATATCTTTCAACATAGGCAGGTTTTCCCCTATCCAAATATTTGTTAAAGGCTTCCTCTATACTATTTACATATCCTTTATTAATTAAAACCCTTGCTATGTGAGGTCTTCCTATTAGTTCACCACCTGAGGTTTCAATTACTTCATCAATAGTAATGTTAAACCCCAAGTCATTAAATTTTTTGACCATATTAATGCCTCTGTTTAACCTGCTTTTTTTAAGTTTATCTGTTATTTCTAAAATACTAGAATCAAAGGGATTGATAAAATATCCTAGTATATGAACTTCCTCATCATTATATATGGTGCTAAATTCGATTCCTGGAATGACAGTAAAATCATGGAATCTTTTGCTGTATTCCATGGCAGGGCTAATACCTGTAATAGTATCATGATCTGTAATTGCTATCCCCTGAAGATTTCTAGCTAATGCTAAATTAACTACTTCTTCTGGAGAAAATATACCATCTGAGTGATTGGTATGCACATGTAAATCGAATAACATAATTTGCCTCCCGTTTAAGAAACTAATAGTCATGTATTATGTATATTATGTAAAAAACCTGCCCTAAAGGCAGGTTTTCTTATATTATCTTGGCTCAACGATTAGCTTAATAGCTGTCCTCTCTTCACCATCTATTACAATATCAGTGAAGGCTGGTATGCAAATAAGATCATATCCACTTGGTGCAACAAATCCTCTTGCTATTGCTATAGCTTTAATAGCTTGGTTAATGGCACCTGCACCTATAGCTTGCATTTCTGCAGCTCCATGTTCTCTTACTGCCATTGCTAATGCACCTGCAACAGAATTTGGACTTGATTTTGCTGATACCTTTAATACTTCCATTAAAATAGCCCCCTCTATAAATATTTTTATATTACTAAATAATAAATATATTTAAATATATTATAATCATTATTTAGCATATTCTATGGCTCTTGTTTCCCGAATAACATTTACTTTTATTTGTCCAGGATAATCTAATTCCGCTTCAATTCTCTTTACGATATCTCTTGCTGTGTGAACAATTTCATCTTCACTTATTTCGTCAGGCTTAACCAAGATTCTAATCTCCCTACCGGCTTGAATAGCATAGGAACGTTCAATTCCATCAAAGGAATTAGCTATTTCTTCTAATTTTTCTAATCTCTTTATATATGCTTCAAGGGTTTCCCTTCTAGCCCCTGGTCTTGCTGCTGAAATAGCATCTGCAGCTTGTACTAAAACTGCCTCTATTGTTTGAGGCTCTATATCGCCATGATGGGCTGCAATTGCATGTAGTACTTCCTTAGATTCTCTATATTTTCTAGCAAGGTCAACTCCTATTTCAACATGAGGACCTTCAATCTCATGATCTGCAGCTTTACCTATATCATGTAGTAATCCTGCTCTTTTTGCAATCTTTATGTCTGCACCTAATTCTGCTGCCATAATTCCTGCAAGATGCGCTACTTCGATAGAATGTTTCAATACATTTTGACCATAACTTGTTCTATATTTAAGCCTTCCAAGAAGTTTAATTAATTCAGGATGAAGATTATGAATGCCTACATCAAAGGCTGCTTGTTCTCCTTCATCACGAATAACATTTTCTACTTCCTTCTTAGCTTTTTCAACCATTTCTTCAATTCTAGCAGGATGTATTCTGCCATCTACTATAAGTTTTTCTAAGGCAATTCGAGCAATCTCCCTTCTTACAGGGTCAAAGCCTGAAAGAACTACTGCCTCTGGAGTGTCGTCGATGATTAAATCAATGCCAGTTAAAGTCTCTAAGGTTCTAATATTTCTACCTTCTCTTCCGATGATTCTACCCTTCATTTCATCATTAGGTAAGGCAACTACTGTTACAGTAGCTTCAGCAACATGATCTGCTGCACATTTTTGAATAGCTGTAGTGATAATTTCCCTTGCTCTTTTGTCTGCTTCTTCCTTTGCTTTGTTCTCCATTTCCTTGATCATAAGAGCAGATTCGTGAATGATGTCTTTTCTGATTTCGTCTAGTAGTATTTCTTTTGCTTCTTCAGAGGAAAGGCCTGATAGTCTTTCTAGTTCTGATACTTGGGCCTTATATATTTCGTCTATTTGAACTTCCTTTTCCTCTAATTCTTTAATTTTTTTAGATAGGAGTTCTTCTTTTCTTTCAATAGCTTCAGCCTTTCTATCGACATTTTCCTCTTTATTAACAATTCGTCTTTCTAATCTTTGTAGTTCATTTCTTCTTTCACGAATATCCCTTTCAGCCTCGGTTCTAAGCCTATGAATTTCATCTTTTACTTCAAGTAATAGTTCCCTTCTTCTAGCTTCGCTATCTCTTTCTGCATCTTCAATAATCTTTTTAGCCAACTCTTCAGCATTATTTATCTTACCTTCGCCAATATTTTTTCTTATAATATATCCAGCGGGAATGCCAATAATTGCTCCAAGAATTGCATACAAAATTTCAATAACTAAACACCTCCATTTGTATAAAGTTTTCAAGTTCCATACTGCATTTAATTTCCATTAAATACTTACATTTATATGCGACAACTGAAAATAGCAAACATGTATTTAATACATACATATATACTAATTTTATTACTTTTATTGTATAATGTCAAGATATAATCTTATTTACAGTACTTTCAGAGTCTTTTATATCAACCCTATAAGCATTGTTTCCAATGGCAGCCAGATGATTATTGTGGGTTACCATAATAATTTGCCTATTGAATAATTCTGAGGTTTGCTTTAGAAAATCTGCAACATTAAATATATAGTCGTCGCTTACATGTTTAGCAGGTTCATCTAGTATTAGGGGACCTTCAATTTTAGGCTTATGAATTTGTAAAAAGGCTATTCGTAGAGCTAGGGAAACTATATCTACTACTCCCCCGCCCCGTGATAGCTCTGGTTTAGTTTTAATTACAATATCATCTATACTATTTGTGACATAGAATTCAGCATTAGATTTTCCTCTGAGCTCTTCAATTTCAATTATAAACTCAACATCCGATTCGAATATATACTGCAAGCACTTAGTGACTAAGGATTCCACTTGTTTTTTTGCCTGTTCCCTTGCAAATTCAGAAGTCTTTTGAAGCAAGATATTTACTTTGTTTAAAAGGTCGATTTCTTCTTCAATTTGCTTTAATTCTTCTTTATTTTGCTTTATTTGCTCCTTAATTATTTCTTGCTTTCCCAGTTCCCTAGATAGATACTCCTTAGAAGAGTTTAAAAATTTGTCTAAATCCTGTAAACTTTCAATCATATTATCCCTTCTTCTCTAATAAGTCCCTAGGTAATAGTTCATTAGCTTCCTTAAACAACTTTTGTATTTCAGCAGTAAGCTTATTTATCTCATTTTCTAATTCATTAGGTTTAATCCCCATTTTTTCAAGTTCCTTTATAATCTCATTTTCCTGTTGATTAAGTTGCTCTAATCTAGCTTCAGCCTTATATTTTAAGTTTTTTGCTTTTTCCAAATTCTCCTTAAGTACATTTAATTCCTTTTCATAGTCCATAATCATACCTCCTGATTATAATGCCTTAATATATGTTCTATTTTACTATCATCAATATTACTGAAACATAAAGGACAAACTTCAAGTTTAAGTAATAGGTCCTTATATTGTTCTACTTTTGAATCAATTGCAGCTTTATACTCTTTTATTAGGAGTTGAACCTTACTTATTTCCTTCTTAACCGATGTTAAATTTTTCAATAAGGTATTCAATTTATTTAACAAAGATATTTTGCTTTCTAGCATATCTTTAAGGCTGTTTACTTCGTCTAAATTTTCGAACTTTTCAATGTACCTTTCTCCAATTGCCAAGCTTTTTCCTAAGGCATCTTTCTTAACTTTTATATCATTTAGTTTCTTTAATCTCTCTATTGCATTTAACATTGTATCTAAATTATTTTCTACATAATTAATTTCCTTTAATTTTTCTTTAATTAAAGAATATGCAGTAGCTTCTTCTCCAATCCTTTTCAAGCTAGCTTTATATTTTATAAGTTGATTATTTAAGTTGTATAAATTTATTATTTCATTTGCCTTCTTCTCAACTTTTGACAATTCTTTAAATGAGTTAATCACAGTTAAATTATATTTTTTGTCTTGGGATAATTTATCTAGCTGATTTTTTTTAGTAATAAGATAGTTGTATTTGCCAATGTTTGATGAAATATTGTATTGAATATCTGCTAAAACATCTATATTGCTTAATTGTTGTAAATAATATTGGATTTCTTTTTTTTCTTTATATAATAATTGTAATTTTTCATGAGAAGTTTGATAGGTATTAAGCAAATTATCCTTATAGGAAATCTTATCCCTAATATCCTCTAATTTATCAATTCTATTCTGCAGTTCCTCTAAATATTCATATTTAGATAATTCCTCTTCTAAATTTGAAATTCTTTCTTCAAGGCTTTTCTTTTTCACAGACAGATTTCTTATATCTTTCAAGGTATCCCTTATGGTATCATCAATAATATTTACACCTACTAGTCTACCAATAGAGCTTGCTCTGGTTGAACCTCTTTCCGATAATAAAAAGGCACCTTCTAATTGATCACTTAAGTTGATTGGCTTAGAGATGTCCTTATCCAAAAGTATTTTCTTGATTCCAGTTGAATTTATAATTTCCTCTGGGACAGATGTGCCAAAACCTTCAAATGCTATTTCGTCATTTTGGGAATTATAAAGATAGTAAACATTTTTGCTCCTACTTCTATATCTTTTAACTTTGATACCATCGCTAAATTCTATGGTAACAGAACAGTGATTTTCTCCTTCCCTAATAAAATAATCTCCTGATGGCTCATTGTAGAGAACCCACCTTATTCCCCTAAGAATTGCTGTCTTACCGCTGTCAGAGGGCCCTACTATGACATTTAATTGCTCGTCAAATTCTAATACAGTATATTTGTGAGATTGAAAATTCTCTAAGATGACTTTTCTAATGTATTTCATACTATTCACCACTTATACCTTTCATATGAGTATTAGCAATCCTTCTTAAAGCTTCCTTGATTACTTTATCTTCAACTCCTTCAGCATTAGACACCTTAATTAACACTTCGTTAATATCCATTTTTTCGAAGTCTAAGGCAGCATCTATACTTTGTTTGAATTCCATTATCCTCTCATTTTTAAATAGGCTTTTTTCTATTTCAGACCTATCTAATACTTCCTTACCAGGTAAAGCAGATTTTAAATATATTTCTTTAATTTCAATACCCTTATCTAATTCAATCAAAATTACCTTTGGCATTCTTTCAATTTCTTTGAGGCTGTTGGATATTCTAACCATACTTCCTGGATTAATAAAATATTTATTGCCTATTTTAATGGTTTTAAAACCTCCATGGTAATGGCCTGAAAGGGTAATATCTGCTAAGGTTTCTTTGATATCATCAATTAGGGTATAGGGAACGCCTTTGATAAAAGGTTTATCCAGCAACATTCCATGAACCATATGAATGGAGAAATTAACGCCCGGATCAACATCTTTAACTATATAATAATCCAAGTTTTCTGGCGAATCAATATCGTAAACGTAGGGCTGAGCAGTTAGTTGAACCTTTATATTGTTTTTTTCAAGAATTACTTTTTCATTCCCATTAATAATCTTAATAACTCCTAATATATCTAATAAACCAAGCATAGTCCTATTGATTGTATTTGGATTATGGCCATATACGTCATGATTACCGCTTACAAGATAAAAGGGGACTTTTATCTTGTCTAGTATTAAAGAAAATCTACTGGCAATAGATATGGATATATCTGGCCTGTCAAATAGATCTCCACCATGTAAAACAAAGTCTATATTGTAATTTTCAATAATTTCGGTTATCTCTATTAATTTTTTTTCAACAGTATCGACAAAGCTATCCTTTCTATTTTTAGGATTTGTCCCCCTAATATGGGTATCGGTGAAAAATAATATTTTCATATGCAGCACCTCACAAATAAACCTCCTTAAAAGGAGGTCTATTCTATTTCTTTTCTTCTTTGGAAGCTTGTTTTTCTTCTGAATTATCAGTATCTTCAATTAATCCTAACTTAGCACGGATTTTGTCTTCTATCTCTTTTGTAATAGTTGGATTTTCTCTTAAAAAATCTTTAGCATTTTCTCTACCTTGACCTAATCTATGTTCACCATAGCTGTACCAGGACCCGGATTTGTTAATTATATTGGCACTGACTCCCACATCCAGAATATTTCCTTCCTTCGAGATACCTGTTCCATACATAATATCAAATTCAGCTTGCTTAAAAGGTGGAGCTAGTTTATTTTTTACAACTTTTACCCTAGTCCTGTTCCCAATTATCTCATCACCTTGTTTAATAGAGTCAACTCTTCGAACATCCAATCTTATACTTGCATAGAATTTTAACGCTCTTCCCCCAGTAGTAGTCTCAGGATTTCCGAACATGACTCCAACTTTTTCTCTTAATTGATTTATGAAAATCACAATAGTCTTTGATTTATTTATAGAACCGGCTAATTTTCTTAGGGCTTGAGACATTAGCCTAGCTTGAAGTCCAATATGACTATCGCCCATTTCCCCTTCTATTTCTGCCTTAGGTACCAAAGCAGCAACAGAATCCACTACCACTATATCTACGGCACCGCTTCTAACTAAGGCTTCAGTTATTTCCAGAGCTTGTTCTCCAGTATCTGGCTGTGATATTATTAAGTTCTCAATATCTACGCCTAATTTCTCAGCATAGGAAGGGTCTAAAGCGTGCTCAGCATCAATGAAAGCAGCTATTCCACCCAGTTTTTGTGTTTCTGCAATAGCGTGAAGAGACACAGTAGTTTTACCAGATGATTCTGGTCCAAATACTTCTATTATCCTGCCCCTAGGTAAGCCACCAATGCCAAGGGCAATGTCTAAATCCAAGGATCCAGTAGGAACCACATCAATATTTAATTTGGCATTCTCTCCAAGGCGCATAATAGAGCCTTTACCAAACTGTTTTTCTATTTGACTTATGGCTAAGTCTAAAGCTTTTTTCTTTTCTAGATTATCAACCATAATAACTCCAGTTTTACTGGATTCACCCCTTTCCATATTCGAACATTCGTTCAAATATATAATATAATAAAATATACTTTTAGTCAATCATAAATTTAATAAAAATTTCCTTAGTTCCGAGAAGGCTTTGGTTACCGCTTTATTCTGTATGTTTTCCCTATTTCCTATAAAATTACATCTAATAGGCATTGCCTTATTTCTATTAGCTATACACATAAATACTAAGCCTATAGGTTTTTCATCTGTACCACCTTCAGGCCCAGCAAGGCCTGTAATAGACAGGGCAATGTCTATATCCTCTCTATTGAGAAGGCCTTTAGCCATTTCTATAGCTGTTTCTTCACTGACAACCCCAAATTTGTCTATGGTTAAAGGATTTACTCCTAACTCTTGGATTTTCGACTTATTACTATAGGTGATAATGCTCCTATCAAATACTTGAGATGCACCTGGTATCCTACTTAGCCGACCACTTATAAGTCCTCCAGTACAGGACTCAGCAAAACCTATTTTATAATTTTTTTCCTTTAATATTTTGAAGACTATTTCTTCTATGGGAACGTTATCGTATCCATAAATATAATCTCTGAACCTATTTTCAATTATCTTAATAAAATACTCTACCTTATCCTCTAAATCCTCCCTATTATAACTTTTTCCAATTATTTTTATTTCTACTTCACTTTCTTTAGGAAAGGTTGCAATGTTGATATCAGGATCAATATTTATTAAATCCCTTAATTCCATTTCTAATTGGGATTCGCCAATATCTACAACATTAATAGATCTGTTAATTATATAATAGTCCTGTTTGATTAAGGGGATGACTTCATTATTAAACATTGTTTCCATTTCAATGGGAGGCCCAGGTAGCATTACAATAGTTTTATTAGCTCTTTTGATAAAAATTCCAGGAGCTGTCCCAATATTGTTATTTAAGAAAATACTTCCTTCTGGTTTTTTTGCTTGCTTTAGATTATTAAGTGACATTTTTCTATTTAATGAGTTGAATTTTTCCTTTATTATTTCTAACATGTCTTCATCATCAATTAATTTCAAGCCTAAGGCTTCAGAGATAATCTCCTTTGTTATATCGTCTTGTGTAGGACCTAATCCTCCGGTAGTGACTATAAGATCTGCTCTCTTAAGAGAAATATCAATTACTTCCTTGATCCTTTCTACATTATCATCTACTGAAGTGTGGTAGTAAGTTTCAATTCCTAATTCCAATAATTTTGATGCTAAGTATTTACTATTTGTATTTAATATGCTTCCAGTAGTAATTTCTGTCCCAATAGTTATTATTTCAGCTTTCATTTTACATCTCCCATTATTTGATTCCTGTTTTAAGGGTTGATTTATTTTTATAAATATAATCTATTCCAGATAAAACAGTGAAAAATAATGATATATATAGTAAAATCATATCAAGAGGCAGGTTTATAAGATAAAAGGGGAAATTGTTAAGCAGTAGCAATATTATAGCAGCTAGCTGGGTAATGGTTTTAATCTTCCCTAAGGGGCTAGCAGCTATGGTTATACCTTCAGAGGCAGCAATAATTCGAAATCCAGATATTGAAAATTCCCTGGCAATAATTATTACTACTATCCAGCCAGGAATTTTTCCTAAATCAACTAAGGAAATCAGAGCAGCAGATACTAATATTTTATCTGCTAAGGGGTCAACAAATTTACCAAAATTAGTAATCATATTTTTACTTCTAGCAATATATCCATCTAAGGTGTCAGTCAATGAAGCAATAATAAATATAAAAGCTGCTATATAGGAACTATACTTTATATTAGAGTATAATACTAGTAAAAATATAGGAACAAGGAAAATTCTAAATATGGTAATCTTATTGGCTAAATTCATTGGATTACCTCCCCAATTAAGTCATACTCTAAACTATCTATAATTTTAACTTTAACAAAACTACCTAATTCTAGATTAGTACGGCTGTTTACATATACTATGCCATCAATGTCAGGACTGTCCATGTATGATCTACCTATATATGTGTTTTTTTCAATTTCTTCTTCTATTAGGACTGTAATTGTTTTACCCACATTATCAGCCATGATTTTTTCAGAAATTTCTCTTTGTATTTCCATTATTCTATCTCTTCTAAATTCTTTGACCTCTTCTGGTACTTGCTTAGGCAAATTATATGCAGGAGTGCCTTCTTCTCTTGAATAGGTAAACACACCTAATTTTTCAAATTTAATTTCTTTTATAAAATCTACTAAGTCATTAAAGTCTTCATCAGTTTCTCCAGGGAAACCTACAATAAAGGTTGTTCTAATAACTATACCAGGAATTTCTTTTCTCAACTTATTTATCAAGGATATTATGTCTTCTCTTGTAGTTCTTCGATTCATCTTTTTTAAAATTCTATTGTTAATATGTTGTAAAGGTATATCTACGTATTTAACAATTTTCTCATTATCTCTAATTGACCTTATTAAATCATCGGTAAAATTATCAGGATATAAATATAAAATTCTTATCCATTTTATACCATCTATATTATTTAATCTATCTAATAATTTATCTAAACAATATTGTCCATATAAGTCAATTCCATAATCAGAAGTATTTTGGCCAATTAAAATAACTTCTTTAACTCCATTGTCAGCTAAGTATTTTACTTCTTTGATGATATCATCCATGCGCCTACTTCTATATTTTCCTCTTAATTTTGGAATAATACAATAGGTGCAGTAATTATTGCATCCCTCTGATATTCTTACATATTCAGTAGGGTTAAAACTAATTCTTTTTATTCCTTCTAAGTATTGTTCATTTATATTGCCTACTTTTGTGATTCTTTCTTTGCTTTTATTTAGATTGTCAATAATTGATGCAATATCTTTAATGTTACCGGTTCCAATAATTCCGTCAACTTCAGGTATTTCATCAAGTAATTCCTTTGAGTATCTTTCAGCAAGACAACCTGACAATATTAGGTATTTACAATTGCCTGTTTTTTTATACCTGGTCATTTCCCATATAGCCTCAATAGATTCTTCTTTTGCCTTATCTATAAATCCACAGGTATTGACAATGATAAGATCTGATTCATTTAAGGAATTAGTAATGGTATAGTTCCTATCTTTTAATATACTCATCATTAACTCAGAATCTATTTCGTTTTTTGAACATCCTAAGGTAACAATTGAAATTTTATTTATATTCACTATTATCACTCCTAGATAAAGATTCCAACTCCTCTGGTGTAATTAATACCTTTCTTGGTTTACTGCCTTCATATCCCCCTACTATACCTCTTTCCTCCATTTCATCAATTATCCTGGCTGCTCTAGCATAACCAATTTTCAGCCTTCTTTGTAATAATGAAATAGACGCTTGTCCCTCCTCAACAACCAAAGATATAGCCTCTGGTAAAAGTTCATCACCACCATCAAAGAGAACATCTTTAGGATTCTCTAATTTTTCTATAATATTCATATCATATTGGCTGTCATCCTTAACAGAAATTGACTTTACTATTGCTTCAACTTCTTCATCAGATATATATGCCCCTTGGACCCTTACAGGTTTTGAGTAATATGAAGGGAAGAAAAGCATATCTCCATTTCCTAAAAGTTTTTCAGCACCTGACATATCAAGAATTGTTCTTGAGTCTACTTGTGAAGAAACGGCAAAGGAAATTCTAGAAGGAATGTTGGCCTTTATGGTTCCTGTAATTACATCAACGGAAGGTCTTTGAGTTGCAACTATTAAATGGATTCCTGCAGCCCTTGCCATTTGGGCTAATCTACAAATATAATCCTCGATTTCTTGAGCAGCAACCATCATCAAATCTGCCAGCTCATCTATGATAACTACAATTTTGGGAAGTTGTTCTTCCTTATTTTTCATCTTAGTATTATAAGCATTAACATCCCTTACACTATTTTCTGCAAACAATTTGTATCTTTTTTCCATTTCATCAACGGCCCAGCTGAGTGCAGAGGCAGCTTTTTTTGGATCTGTAACTACTGGAATTAATAAATGGGGGATGCCGTTATAAATACTTAATTCTACTACTTTAGGATCTATTAATAATAATTTTACATCTTCAGGAGAGGATTTATAAATAATACTTGTAATAATTGTATTTATACATACTGATTTTCCGGAGCCAGTTGCCCCGGCAATTAAAAGGTGTGGCATTTTATCTATAGTAGAAACTACTACATTACCATAAACATCTTTTCCTAAGGCAAGAGGTAGGTTTGAACCTATCTCTTGATACTCTTTTGATAAAATTATTTCCTTAAGCAAAACATTGGTTTTTAACTTATTAGGAACTTCAATTCCTACGGCAGATTTTCCTGGAATAGGAGCCTCTATTCTAATATCTGAAGATGCTAAACTTAAGGCAATATTGTCAGATAAGGAAACAATCCTACTTAGTTTAACTCCTGGAGAAGGTTGCAATTCATAACAAGTAATAGTTGGGCCAACATTGATTTCAATTATCTTAGCATCAATCCCAAAGTTTCTCATTGTCTCTTCAATAATTCTAGCGTTATTTAAAATCTCCCTTTTATCACTTGTGTCCTGGTTGATAATAGGTGATTTCAACAAGGATAATGAAGGAGCAACATAAGTATCGGTCCTTTTACTGATATTCATCTTAATTTCATTATGTATATTTGCTTTTTCATCTTTAACTCTCATTTCTTTTAAACTAGTTTTGTCAAGGCTCTTATTATATTCTATTACATTAATATCTTCTTTTATATTGTCAACTGGTGTAGGAGTTGTTATATTTGGCTTGCTAGTTCTATTAAAGAATTTTTTTATGGGAATAGTGATTTTGTCTATTAACTCATTTATATTTTTATTTGTAATAATTAATAGGTTTACAATTATAACAAAGCTTAAAACTATATACGTGCCAATGGAGCCAAACAGCTTGTAGAAAAAAAAGCCAAAGAAACTTCCAATAATTCCTCCACCTTTACCAACTTTGCTTAAAGAAATTGAATTTTTAATCCTATCAAATAAGCTATAACTTGTTGGAATTACTCCATCTAAAAATATTAAAAAACTTATAAAAATTAGCAAAGTAGCTAGTACAACCCTTTTCTCTTTAAAATTAAACTTATTGAGGATAAAAATCATGCCAGCAAATATAATTACTAAGGGAAAGAAATAAGCTCCAAAACCCATGAATGAAAAGCTAGTACCAGCTAAAACTGAACCTATTATTCCCATCTTTGAGCTGAATAAGCTCAATAAGGACAATAATCCAAAGGCAATAATTATAATGCCATAAATATCTTTTAAATTTCTATCGCTATTTGGATTCTTTCTTTTTCTTTTATTGTCGCTAGTTTTGTTTTTCTTCAAGGAAGTCACCTCTATTTCTAAACTAGAATATATTACTTAAAATAACAATTGTTCCAATAATCCATAAGTAATAGGAGAAGTAATATAGTTTATTTTTATTAATTAAATTGATTAAGAATTTAATGGATAATATACCTACAAGGGTAGAAATAAGTACACCTACTAAAAGGGGAAAATTAATTAATACCTTAGTTTCAGCTTTTATTACTTCTATAATACCTAATAAACTAACACCAAAAGTAACAGGTAAATCTAACAAAAAAAGAATATTCAGTAGCTAAGGGCTTATTTAAACCTCTCAGTAAACCTGCTACTATGGTAGAGCCTGACCTAGAGATACCAGGTATTATGGCAATCCCTTGGGCAGTACCTATCAAAATAGCATCTAGGATGGACATATTCCTTATATTTTTATTTTGAAAGGCCCTCTTTTCAGAAAACCAAAGTAAGCAGCCTGTAATTAAAAAAGCAAAACCTATTGGCAAAATAGATGAGTATAGGGATTCAAAAAAGTCTTGAAACAATAATCCAATGGCCGCTGTTGGAATAGAACCTAAAATAATTAAAAGTCCAAGTTTTTGATGTTTATTTAAACTTTTCACTTTATTTCCTTTTATAATAGAGAAGACAAGTTTGATAAATTCTATTATTATTTTTATTATATCATTGAAATAAACTACAATTATTGAGATAAAAGTACCAAAGTGAAGCATTACAGTAAAAAACATATTACCTTCTTCGATTCCAAATAAATTTTGTAGTAATACTAAATGGCCTGAGCTACTTATAGGTAAAAATTCTGTAATTCCTTGAATGATTCCTAATATAATTGATTCAAATAATTTCAAAAAAACTCCCCCTTTAAAGTTCATACTGTAGTTATTATAGCATAGTTTTGCAACCTATTCTATTGGTTTTTACTTTCCATCATTTCATTCAATTTCTTCAATGCCTTTGAAAAGCCGCCTACTTCATCAATTAGTTTATATTTTACAGCTTCTTCTCCAACTAGAATAGTGCCAACATCATTTGCGATTTCATCTGTGGCGTACATCAAATCTTTTAATGTATTCCTGTCTATATTTGAGGTTCTAAGTATAAAACTAATAATTCTTTCCTGCATCCTTTCAAAATATCTAAAGGTTTGTGGGACTCCAATGACTAAGCCAGTAGTTCTAATTGGATGAATTGTCATAGTGGCAGTAGGTACTATGAAAGAATAATCTGTTGAAGTGGCCAATGGTACACCAATACTATGGCCTCCACCAAGTACTAGGGAAACTTTTGGCTTATCTATGGAGTTTATTAATTCTGCTAAGGCTAAACCAGCTTCCACGTCTCCTCCAACAGTATTAAGTATAATAAACAAACCTTCAATTTTAGGATCCTGTTGTGCTGCAATTAAAATGGGAATGATATGTTCATATTTAGTAGCTTTTTTATCACTGGGTACCATATTATGGCCTTCTATTTCTCCAATAATGGAAATAAACTGAATATTGTTCTTCGTCTCTGGCATATTAGGTACTCCGACTTCTTTTATATTTTCAACTCTTTCTTTATCAATATTTTTTTTGTTGTCCTTCATATTATTGCCCTCCTTTAAAATAAAGTATCATTATCTTTTACTTTTAAACTAAATATATACAAATAAAAAAACATATATCAGAACGATATATGTTTTCGTAAGTTATGGATTTAAATTGGGTCAGTTTCGATAATGATCATATCATAGCCAATTTTCCTTATTGATTCCCATGGGATTTCGGTATCAATGCCTTCTAATCCTAATAGTCTCAATCCCAGTTTTCTTTCTGGAACCAAAAGGGAAATTATTTTGCCACTTTCTTCATCTATTAAAAAATCACTATCTGCAATTAATCCAAGTCTGCCACCATTATTGAGATTTACAATTTCCTTTTGACCAAGGCCTGTTAGTCTCAACTCTTTCCCTCCTATTTGTTTATTTATTAATAATTATATTGAAGGAAAGTAAAAATATTACTTATCATTTATGATAAAGTCATATTTGAGCATTAATAACCAGAATGACCAAATCCACCTTGGCCTCTTTCTGTCTCATCTAGTTCATCTACTAATTCAAATTCAGCCTTCTCATACTTCATAAATACCATTTGTGCGATTCTATCGCCAGTATTTATGGTATAGGGTTCATTTCCAAGATTGATCAATATTACTTTTATTTCACCCCTATAGTCACTATCAATGGTACCAATACCATTAGCTAGGGTAATACCATGCTTTAAGGCGAGGCCTGACCTAGCCCTTATTTGGGCTTCATATCCCCTTGGCATTGAAATATACAAACCCGTAGGTATTAAAGCCCTTTCTAAAGGTTTTAATGTAATTGGCTCCTCAATATTGGCTTTAAGATCTAAGCCTGCAGAACCTTCTGTTTCATATTTTGGCAAATGAAATTTGCTTTTGTTGACAACTTTTACTTTCATCCTTGTATCACCTCTCTAAAATAATATTTCTTTGATTCTATCATCATTGATATTTTCTACCTTGCCCACATAGGCAATATTAAATTTTTCTCGATTAAAGATAATATTAATTACCTCCTTTATATCTTCCATGTCTACAGAATCTATTTTATTTAGTATTTCTTCCTGGGTAAATACCCTATTAAATATTAATAGTGATTTTCCTATTTCATACATTCTATTAAAGGTATTTTCCATGCCTAATACGTAATTCCCTTTTAATTGTTCCTTGGACTTTTCCAATTCCTCCCTTGATATTAAATTTTCCTTTATATTCTTTATTTCATCATCAATGGCTTTAATAGATTTTAATATTTGACTTGGATGCAGGCCTAAAAATAGGGTTAATATACCTGTGTCTTTATAAGAAGAAGGAAATGTTTCAATTGAATAGGCTAGTCCTAGGTCCTCCCTTATTTTTTGAAATAACCTAGAACTCATACTACCTCCAAAAATATTGTTTAATATCATTAATGCTTCCATTTTAGGCGAAGTAATTGGGAGGCCTTCCATACCTATGCATAAATTTATCTGTTCAATATCTTTATTTATATAGTCTAATTTGTTGGTAAATTTATATATATTTTTGCTTTCATTTTTCTTATTTATTTCCAAACTTTTGCTATTGAAAGGTCCAAAGTAATCTTTTAATAGTTTTATACATTCCCTTTCATCAATATTTCCCGCTATGGAGATCACCATATTTTCAGGTTGATAATTTTCTGTAAAGTAATTTAATATTTTAGCCCTGTTAATACCTTTAATGGATTCTTCTGTTCCTATAATGGAATGCTCAAGGCTTGTCCTTTCAAACATCATTTTGTTTAATAGCTCCACTGCTAAGTCTTCTGGCGAATCTAAGTACATATACAATTCTTCTAATATTACTGATTTCTCTTTTTCTATATCTTCTTCCTTAAATATGGAGTTAGTTATCATATCACTTAATATATCAATTGCAATTTTAATATGGTTGTTTAAAACCTTTGCATAATAGATGGTGGTCTCTTTGCCAGTAAAAGCATTTAAGACTCCACCTATGCTATCTATGGTTTCTGCTATTTTTTTTGCATCTCTTTTCCTGGTCCCTTTAAACAACATATGTTCTATAAAATGGCTAATACCATTATTATTCTTATTTTCATTTTTTGATCCACAATCTATTATTATGCCGACAGAAACTGAGTTAATATAAGGAATTTTCTCCATGACAACCCTTATTCCATTATCTAGCTTATCAATTAAATACATTTTTTCCTCCTTGGTTGCTACTGCTATTAATCATTTTTTATTATATCGCTAATTTTTCCAATTTTATATCCATTGCTATTTAAATAGCTTATTATTTCTGGTAATGCCTTTACAGTTTCCTCAGTTGGATGCATAAGGATAATGGCTCCATTATGTATTTTTTCTATTACCCTTCTTATAATTATATCCTTTGCACTGTCCTTCCGCCAGTCTATTGTATCTATGCTCCACATAATAAGTTTATATCCTAGATCCTTAGAAGCCTTAATAGTATTGTCATTATAAGCACCTGAAGGTGGGGCAAAATATTTTGAATCGATATTTAAAATTTCTTTAATTATTCTATGAGTTTTCTCTATTTCCTCCCTGTTTCTCTCATAAGATAATTTATCATAATCAATATGATTATAGCCATGGTTTCCTATCTCATGGCCTGATTCATAAATACTTATTAATAAATCCCTATTTTTTTCCGCCCACCTTCCAGTAACAAAATATGTAATATTGATATTACTATCTTTAAAGATCCTTAGCATATCTGGGATGTATTCATTACCCCAGTCTACATTACAAGCAAAGGCAACAATTTTTTCATCTATATTACCTTGATAATATACATCACTATTAAAAGTCTCCTCTGCCTTATTATAAGCAAAAATTGTAATCAATGTAAGGAAGGTTAATAGCAATATTATTGATAATATTATTAAACCCCTCTTATTAATAATAATTAACCTCATCTTATTCCCTCCAATATATTATTCATTAATATATATTCATGAGATTAATTATTATACTATAAAATAAAAACATGAACCTGGTTTCTGGTTCATGCGTCTTTTTTAACCTTCCTTTTTTGGATCGTCAGGCAGTAAAACTTTTCTTGATAAATTTATCCTGCCTTGATTATCTATTTCTACTACTTTAACTAAGACTTCATCTCCAACAGATAGGATATCCTCCACTCTATTTATTCTTTCCTTAGCAATATTTGATATATGAAGAAGTCCTTCCTTGCCATCAAATATTTCTAAGAAGGCACCGTAATTAGTTATTCTAGTTACTTTACCTAAATAAATATCTCCTACTTCTACTTCTTTTACGATGCTATTTATCATTTCCATGGCTCTTTTGCCGCCTTCTTCTGTAGGAGCTGTTATAAAGATTTTACCTGAGTCATCCATTATGTCAATTTTAACATCTGTCTCATCTATGATTTTATTTATCACCTTACCTCCAGGTCCTATTATGTCCCTTATCTTATCTGGATTAACATTCATAGTATACATTTTAGGTGCATATGGTGATAGGCTTTCCCTTGGTTCAGATATAGTTTCAGCCATTTTATCTAAGATATAAAGTCTTCCCTTTCTTGCTTTTTCCAATGCTTCTTGTAAAATTGGCTTATCAATTCCTTCAATTTTAATATCCATTTGTATTGCAGTAACTCCCTTTCTAGTACCTGCAACTTTAAAGTCCATATCTCCCAGGTGGTCTTCCATGCCTTGTATATCAGATAAGATTACTACCTTATCCTTTTCCTTAATTAGTCCCATTGCTATACCTGCTACAGGAGCTTTAATTGGGACACCTGCATCTAGCAAGGCCAAAGTACTGCCACATACACTAGCTTGGGAAGATGAACCATTTGAGCTTAATACTTCTGATACCAACCTAATTGTATAAGGGAATTCGTCCTCCGATGGAATTACAGGTTCTAAGGCCCTTTCTGCCAGTGCTCCATGGCCTATTTCTCTTCTACCTGGTCCTCTTAAAGGTCTTACATCACCTACACAGAAAGGTGGGAAATTGTAATGATGCATGTACCTTTTAGACTCTTCCTCACCAATTCCATCAATTACTTGAGCATCACTAATAGCCCCTAAGGTTGCAATTGTAAGGACTTGAGTTTGTCCCCTAGTAAATAATCCTGATCCGTGGGCCCTAGGAAGTAATCCTACTTCTGTAGAAATAGGTCTTATTTCATCAGCTTTTCTGTTATCAGGCCTAATACCATCTTCTATTATCATTCTTCTTACTTCTTCTTTTAACATGGTTTCGATTACTTCATTTATATCGTTTTCTGAATCTGGATATTCTTCTAAAAATACTTCTTTTATTTCATTGCTTACCTTATCAATGTTTTCAAGTCGCTCAAGTTTATCTACTGTATTGATGGCTTCAATAAGTTTTTCTCTTCCATATTCCCTGACTTTTTTAGCTATTTCCTCATCAGGGACAAAAATAGGAAATTCTGCTTTAGGTTTGCCTATTTCATTGGCAATTCCTTCAATGAATTCACATATTTTCTTGATTTCAGTATGAGCAATTAAAATCCCTTCCAATATTTTTTCTTCAGGGACTTCCTTTGCACCTGCTTCAACCATCATTATAGCATCCTTAGTACCTGCAACTACTAGGTGTATATCTGATTTCTCCCTTTCCTCACTATTTGGATTAATGATAAATTTGTCGTCTATTAGGCCAACTAAGACTGATCCTGTAGGGCCATTGAAAGGTATATCAGAAATGGACAAAGCAATTGATGAACCAATCATTGCAACGATTTCTGGAGAATGATCTTGGTCTACAGATAGTACTGTTGCAATAATCTGAACATCATTCCTATATCCATCTGGAAATAATGGTCTAAGTGGCCTGTCTATTAATCTTGAAGTAAGGATGGCTTTTTCACTTGGCTTGCCTTCCCGTTTAATAAAACCACCTGGTATTTTACCTACAGAATATAGTTTTTCTTCATAATCAACACTTAAAGGGAAGAAATCAATTCCTTCTCTAGGTTCCTTGGATGCAGTTGCAGTAGCTAAAACAACAGTATCTCCATATTGTACTAGGCAAGAACCATTGGCTTGTTCAGCTACTTTTCCTATGGTAACCTTTAATGTCCTTCCTGCTAAATTTAATTCATAAGTTTTCTCCATGCAATTCCTCCTTTTATAATATATATTATATCCTTTACTGTAAAAAATATCTAGGTAAATCAATAGAGCGGGGATTTCCCGCTCTTATTAACTAACCTCTGATGCCTAATTTTTCAATCAAAGCACGATACCTTTCAATATCTTTTTTCTCAAGATATTTTAATAGGCCCCTTCTCTGACCAACCATCTTTAATAATCCTCTTCTTGAATGGTGGTCCTTTTTGTGAGTTTTTAAATGCTCATTTACAGCATTTATCCTATAAGTTAATAATGCGATTTGCACTTCTGGAGAACCAGTATCATTTTCATGAATTTTGTATTCATTGATAATTTGTTCTTTAACTTCTTTTGATAGCATTTTTACACCTCCATTTCTATAATACTCCTAAAGCTGTGTTGATCGTTGAGGACTCGATTAACAAAGCAATAGGAAATTTCCAATATAATATTATCATAGTAATTTAAAATTGTAAATATATTAATGTCTATTTTTTATAAGGTCTATATCAAGTCTCATCTGCTCAATTAAATCCTCAGGGTTATCAAATTTAATATCATCACGAATAAATTCTAAAAATTCAATTTCAATAGTTTTTCCATATATATTTTCTTCAAAATTTAAAATATGGGTTTCTATTTTTAAGACATCTTCATTAAAGGTTGGATTGTATCCAATGTTTGTTGCAGAAATATACCTCTTATTATCTACTATTGTATTGGTTAAATAGACTCCAGTTTTAGGAATAGCAAAATCATCTGTTAATTCTATATTGGCAGTGGGAAATCCTAACTTATTTCCCCGCTTGCTGCCTGGAATGACTTTCCCAATTAAGGTATAGGGTCTACCAAGCATTTTTTTACTTTCCTCTACTTTACCTTCTGAAATTAATTCTCTAATCCTTGAACTACTGACAACCTTATTATCTACATAGACTGGCTCAACTACTTTTACTTCAAAATCGTATTTTTTGCTTAATTCTACTAAATAATAAGAGTCACCAGATGCCTTATAACCAAATCTATAATCAAAACCGACAGTTACCAATTTTCCATTCATCTTTTCAATGATAATATTACTAACGAATTCTTCCCCAGACAATTTCATTATTTTTTCATCAAAATCTAAAAGATATATGATTTCTACACCTAAACTTTCCGCAATCCTAAATTTTTGTTCGTTATTTGTTATGATTTTAGGGCTATTCTTGTTAATAGTAGTTTTGGTGTGGCTTTTAAATAATAATAAGGAAGGTTTAACGCCAATTTCTTTAGATCTAGTTACCATGGAATTAATTAATTTTTGATGGCCTAGATGTATTCCATCGAAATTTCCCAATGCTATGGCAGTTTTAAATCGCTTTTCCTTATATTCTAATAAATCTAATATTTCCATTTATATCACCTATATTACAAAAACTTTATCCATTTTTAAATAAATATTTGAATCTTTTGTTACTAGCTTGCCTACTCCGATAAATCTGTTTTTACAATAAATCCTTAAATTTTCATTAATCTTATCCATATGATCAGGTTTAACCTTAATTATGTTACCACTTATTAATTTTCCATAAAACCTGTCCTCAACGTGAAATTCATCTAAATGGACTAAGGCCTTATCCATAGGAATAATAATTCTATTAATATTGTCTTTGCTGATTTTCTCTATATACTCAATACTATAAGAATCATTAATTTTAAAATTTCCAACTCCGGTTCTTATTAAGTAGGACATATAACCATATGTTCCAAGATCCATTCCAATATCATCGCATAAGGTTCTAATATAGGTACCCCTTGAACATTTTACATAGAAAAGAATTGATTTACAATCCTGAATTGCTATTATTTTTTGTTCATATATCTTAATATTCCTAGGTTGTCTATCAACTGTTTTCCCTTCACGGGCCAATTCATAAAGTTTTTTGCCCTTATATTTAAGAGCAGAATACATGGGAGGTATTTGAGATAAATTGCCTACATACTTTTCCATTATAGTGTAAATAAGACTTTCATCTACTTCTTTATCAGAAGTGGCAATTACCCTACCTTCAGTATCCTGAGTATCTGTCCTAAGGCCTAAGGTAAGTTCAGCTATATACTCCTTATCTAGATCCTGAAGGTATTCAACAATCCTAGTGGCTTTTCCTATACATAGGGGTAAAACTCCAGATGCATTAGGATCTAAGGTTCCAATATGGCCTATTTTTTTTGTTTTTAGTATTTTTCTTAAAATTTTTACAGCATCGTGGGAAGTCATACCCCTAGGTTTAAAAAGATTAATTACTCCGTCCATTAGATCACCTAAATAATTCTTTAATTTCATTTAAAATTAAAGTCTTAGCCTTATCTATAGATTCATTAATAGTACAGCCTGCTGCTCTGATATGTCCTCCACCACCAAAAACTGAACATATTTTTGATACATCAATATATCTTTTGCTTCTCATACTTACCTTAATCTCATCATCTTTAAATTCCTTTAAAAGAATAGCAACTTCAACAGGAGAAATCCCCCTTAGGAAAGATATGATACCTTCAGAATCTTCCATCTTTGCATTACAGTCTTCTAACATTTCCTGGGTTATTTGTGCTAGGGCAACTTTATTTTCAAAATAAAGTTCTAAATTATCCATAGCCTTTATAAACAATCTAGTCCTTTCTAAACTTTTGTTTTGGTATAGATTTATATTAATTTTTTCTTTATCTAAACCGACTTTTATTAGGTCTGCTGCTATTTCATGGGTTTTTGCACTAGTATTGTCATACATAAAGCTTCCGGTATCAGAACTAATGGCAGTATAGATGCAAGTAGCTATATCCTTATCAATGGATATATTCATGGATTTAATAAAATCATATACCAATTCACCAGTAGAACTAGCATCCTTATCAATTATATTGATGTGTCCAAAATTTGTATTGCTAATATGATGATCAATATTGATAATTAATTTGGCCTTGGTTAATAAGTCCTTGTTTTTTCCCAGTCTTTCTTCATCGCTTGAATCAAGGGCTATGAAAATATCTATTTCATCTATATTATCATGGTCTTTAATCAGATTAACATTTGGAAGAAATTTATAATCTGAAGGGATTTCGTCGGTCTTCAATAAATATACATTTTTGTTAAGCTTTTTAAGTGCCATTCCTAAGGATAGGATAGAACCAATATTATCACCATCAGGTTGAACATGGGAAGCAATACAAATATTTTGACTATCTAGAATATGTCTATAGGCATTTTTGAATTGCATTTCTAAGGTAGGTGTCATATTATTCTTCCCCAGTATTATTAGTGTTTTTGTTCACATCATCTATTAGCTTAGATATATAAATTCCCTGCTCAATGGATTCATCTAAATAAAATATTGGTTCTGGCACATATCTTAAATCGATTTTTTTACCTATTTCGTTTCTGATAAAGCCCTTGGCACTTTCTAATCCTTCAATTGTATTTTTTTTGTCTTCATCATTTCCCAATACTGAGACATAAATTTTTGCATATCTTAAATCCCTTGTAACTTCAACATTAGTTACAGTTGTCAAAGAATGAATTCTCGGATCCTTTAAGCCATTAAAGAGTAATTCAGATACAACTTTTTTTACCTCTTCTGATATTCTATACACTCTCTTATTATTCATAAGTCACACCTCTGATAATAACCATTAATATTTTTTATTTGAATAATTTAATCTATTTTTGAACTTCTTTTAATATATAGGCTTCTATTAAATCTCCCTCTTTTACGTCATTATAATTTTCTAATCCAACACCAGCTTCAAATCCAGACAATACTTCCCTTACGTCATCTTTAAACCTCTTTAGAGACGCTACGTTTCCTTCATATACAACTACATCATTTCTTAAAAGTCTTACCTTAGCATTTCTAGTTATTTTACCATCTAAAACATATATTCCTGCAATAGTAGTACCATTAGGGAGTTTAAATGTGGCTCTAACCTCTGCCCGCCCTAGTACTTCCTCAACTATAGTAGGTGCATGCATTCCTTTTATAGCAGCTTTTATATCCTCTATGGCATCATATATTACCCTGTATGTTCTAATATCAACCTTTTCTCTCTTAGCTACTTCTATGGCATTTAAATTGGGTCTAACATTAAAACCTACCACAATAGCATTTGATGCTGAGGCCAACATGACATCTGACTCAGTTATTCCACCTACACCACTGTGAATGACATTGGTCCTTACTTCATCAGTATTTAGTTTTTCAAGAGATTGTTTCAGTGCCTCTATGGAACCCCTTACATCAGCTTTTATTATTATATTTAAATCTTTTATTTCTCCCTGCTTAATCCTTTCAAATAAATCGTCCAAGGACACTTTTTGTTCAGTTTTTATTTGTTGTTCTCTAAGCTTCTCCTGATGTTTTTCTGCTATGGTTCTGGCAGTCTTCTCATCTTCTACTTCATATAATAACTCTCCTGCATTGGGAACTTCCGACAAACCAAGTATTACTACTGGCGTTGAAGGTAAAGCTTTCTTTACCCTTCTACCTTTGTCATCAAACATAGCCCTTACCCTACCATGGGCAGAGCCAGAAACTACTATGCTACCTACCTTTAGGGTTCCCTTTTGAACAATTACTGTAGCTAAGGGCCCTTTTCCTTTATCTAATTGGGCTTCTATTATGGTTCCAACAGCCTTCCTGTTTGGATTTGCTTTTAATTCTTCCATTTCTGCCACTAACAATATCATTTCCAAAAGTTCCTCTATACCTTCTCCAGTTCTTGCAGATACAGGTACTGTTATAGTATCTCCACCCCAGTCTTCAGGAACTAAGGAATGTTCTACCAGTTCTTGTTTTATTCTATCTACATTTGCTGTAGGTTTATCGATTTTATTAATGGCTACAATAATTGGAACATTTGCTGCTTTAGCATGGTTTATAGCTTCTATCGTTTGAGGCATTACACCATCATCAGCTGCAACTACTAAGACGGCAATATCAGTAACCTGAGCCCCTCTTGCCCTCATAGAAGTAAAGGCTTCATGGCCAGGAGTATCTAAGAAACAAATTTTCTTATTATTGATACTTACCAAATATGCTCCAATATGTTGTGTAATACCGCCAGCTTCAGTTTTTGTTACATTAGTCTTTTTAATAGCATCCAATAATGAAGTCTTTCCATGGTCTACATGACCCATTACAGTTACAATTGGTGCCCTAGTTTTTAAATCCTTTGGATCATCTTCATAGTCTAATTTAAATAATTCATTATCGTCATCTTTATCAGCTGTAGCATCTTTTACTTTAATTTCTACTCCAAACTCCTCTGCTACGATGACAGCTATATCTGACTCAATTGATTGATTTTGATTAACCATTATACCTAAGCTAATTAATTTTGAAATCAATTGTGATGGAGTAACTCCAATTTTTTCCGCTAATTCTCTTACTACAATTGTGCTTCCTATTTCTATGGTTAACTCATCCCTTTCTTTAATTTCTGTTTTGTTATCTGTTTTTGGGCCTTTTTTATTTCTTTTTTTCTTGCCCTTATACTTTTTTTTCTTCTTTTTTTCTTGCTGTTGGCCTTCGTCTGTTTTCTTTATTTTTTCTTCTCTTATATTTTTATCTTCTCTTACTTTACTAATACTATCCTTATTAGATTTTTTTGCTTTAGCATCTTCTATTATAATTGATTTAACTAGGTCTGCTTCTTCTTTTTCCAAGGTACTCATATGGCTATTAACGTTTATATCTAACTCTACTAACTTGTTAATTAGATCTTTACTACTAGTTTCCAATTCTCTTGCTAATTCGTAAACTCTTATTTTTTTCATATACATACCCCCATACTCATTTTAGGTGATATTTCTTATTCCATGTCCGATTCCATCAGCTCCCTCAACTCCTCATAAATACTACTAGGAATCTCTATTTCAAGTGCATTAGATAGTCTTTTGCTTTTTTTTGCCTGTTCTAAACAGCTAATATTGGGACAGATATATGCACCTCTTCCATTCATTTTTCCCGTAGGATCAATCTTTACTTCTAATTCCTTGTTTCTAACGACTCTGATCATTTCTTTTTTAGGCTTGTTTTCACCGCAACCTATACATTTTCTTAATGGAATCTTCCTAACTCTCATTCAATCACCTCTTGTCCATATAATTCATTGAATTGAGATTCTGATTTTATATCGATTTTCCAACTTGTTAGTTTTGCAGCTAGTCTGGCATTTTGACCCTCTTTGCCTATGGCCAGAGACAATTGATAGTCTGGAACCACTACTATGGCAGACTTTTCTTCTTTATTTGCTATGACTTTGAGGACTTTTGACGGACTTAAACTATTTGCAATAAATTCTTCTATATTTTTACTCCAAATAACTATGTCGATTTTTTCTCCTTTTAATTCATCTACTACAACTTTTACTCTGCTGCCCTTTGTGCCAACACAAGCCCCTAGTGGATCCACATTTGGGTCCTTAGAATAAACAGCAATTTTAGTTCTTGAACCTGCTTCCCTAGAAATAGAATAGATTTCAACTATACCATCACTTATTTCTGGTACTTCTAATTCAAATAACCTTCTTACAAGATTTGGATGGGATCTAGATAGTATAATTTGTGGACCCTTAGTAGTTTTGTTTACTTCTAAAATCAATAACTTTAACCTGTCACCTTGCTTATACTCTTCATTTTCCATTTGCTCCGATGGAGGTAATATTCCTTCTGTTTTTCCTAAATCAATGAATACATTGTTTCTACTTATTCTTTGGACTAAGCCTGTTATTATTTCATTTTCCCTATTAATGAATTCTTCATATATTACTTCCCTTTCTGCATCCCTAATTCTTTGAATAACAACTTGTTTAGCTGTTTGGGCAGCAATTCTACCAAATTCCTTAGGGGTTACTTCAATTTTTATAAGATCTCCTATTTCATGTTTTGGATCTAATTGTTTTGCTTCTTCTAAACTAATTTGTAAATTCTCATTCTCAACTTCTTCTACCACTTCTTTTATTGCAAAAACTTTAACTTCTCCAGTATTCCTATCCATATCAATCTCAACATTTTGCGATGTACCAAAATTCTTTTTATAGCTAGAAATCAATGCAGATTCAAGTGCGTCAAAGATTATGTCCTTAGATATGCCCTTCTCCTTCTCAATCTCTATAAGGGCATTGATAAAATCTACATTCATCTAAAATCCTCCTTAAAATTTAATTGCCAATTTTATTAACGCAATCTTATTTCTACTTATATTTATAACCTTATCTTCATCTACTTTTAAGATTATTTCGTCTTCTGTAAAATTTTCTAAGACTCCTTCTAAAAATTTTTTACCCTCTAATTGCTCATATAATTTTACCTCGATTTCTTTCCCTAAGTTTCTTTTTAAATCCTTATCAGTTTTAAGAGGTCTGTCTAGGCCAGGTGAAGAAACTTCTAGATAATAAGATACATCAATGGGATCTACTTCGTCTAGCTTTTTACCAACTAACTGGCTCATTTTTTGACAATCATCTAAATTTACTCCTCCTGGTTTGTCAATAAATATCCTTAAAAAATATCTATTCCCTTCTTTTACAAATTCTACATCTACTAGTTCATACCCTAGTTCTTCAGCTAAGGGTTCAGCAATATTTTTAACTGTACTTATAAGATTTTTTCTACCCAATATAGTCACCTCCACCGGTTTTTCGCCATCGTTTATAAAAAATCAAGAGTGGGGCAACCCACTCTTTCCTAGAAAAAATCCTTTTTTGTCAATATAATTATACCATAAAAGCTCAAAAAATCAAATACTAAATAAGCTTAATTGATTGCTCTTTGGCAAATCTTTTAAACAGCCGTGGTTTTTTAATACTTCTAGTACCGGCTTACTCACTTTACAACGATTTACCAAATCTTCAATTGATATAAATTTAGATATATTTCTTTCCTCGACGATTTTCCTGGCAACGCTTTCTCCAAGCCCCTCTAAACATTTAAGTGGTGGTAAAATGCCCTCTTCTTCTAACAAAAATTTATCACTATGAGACCTATAAAGATCTACTTTTTTAAATTTATAGCCCCTAGCGTACATCTCTAAGACTACTTCAAGAACAGTTAGTAAATTTTTTTCCTTTGCAGTCATATTATTGCCCAATTTCTCCAAATAATTAATCTTTTCTTTTACTGCTTCTTTTCCTTTTAATACTAAATCAGCATCAAAATCATTTGCTTTAATAGTAAAATAGGTGGCATAAAAAGCCTCTGGATAATATACTTTAAAGTATGCAATCCTAAAGGACATCATCACATATGCTGCAGCATGGGCTTTTGGGAACATATATTTTATTTTTTTACAGGATTCTATATACCATTCAGGAATATTTAGTTTTCTCATTTCTTCTTCGTCTTCCTGTGTTAATCCTCTACCTTTTCTTACACTTTCCATTATTTTGAAAGCCCTTTTTTTATCCATGCCATTATTTATTAAATTTAACATTATATCTTCCCTTGTTGCAATTACCTTGTTTAATGGGGCTATTCCATTTTTTACTAGGTCTTGTGCGTTATTAATCCATACATCGGTACCATGGGACAAACCACTAATCCGAACTAAGTCTGAGAAAGTCTGTGGCTGAGTATCAATTAACATTTGCCTTACAAACTTAGTACCAAATTCAGGGATTCCAAGGGTCCCAACCTCACAATTAATGTCTTCTTTGCTAATACCTAAAGGTTCAGTACTGGTGAATAATTTCATAGTCTTAGGCTCATCTAAGGGAATCTTAGTTGGATCTACTCCAGTAATGTCTTCTAGCATCCTTATTATAGTAGGCACATCATGGCCTAAAATGTCAAGCTTTAATATTCTACCGCTAATGGCATTATAGTCAAAATGAGTCGTTATAACACCAGCTTTCTCATCATCAGCTGGATACTGAATAGGTGTAAAGTCTAAAATGTCCTTATTTTTCGGAACGATCATAACACCACCCGGATGTTGTCCGGAAGTTCTTTTTATTCCAGTACATCCCTGTACAAGCCTGTTTATTTCAGCTGGATTAACGGATATATTTCTTTCTTCAAAGTATTTTTTTACAAAACCATAAGCAGTTTTCTCAGCAATAGTTCCAATGGTACCTGCCCTAAATACATAGCCTTCCCCAAATAGTTCTTCAGTATACCTATGTGCAATTGGCTGATACTCTCCAGCAAAATTTAAATCTATATCCGGTTCCTTATCTCCTTCAAATCCTAAAAATACTTCAAAGGGAATATCTTGTCCATCCTTATGAAGTTTAGTATTGCATACAGGGCAGTTTTTATCTGGAAGGTCAAAACCAGAGGAGACAGATCCATCATCAAAGAACTCACTATGTTTACAATTCTTACATACATAATGAGGTACCAATGGGTTTACTTCTGTAATTCCACTCATAGTTGCAACAAATGATGAACCTACTGATCCACGAGAACCGACTAAATATCCATCTTCTAAGGATTTCCATACTAATTTTTGTGCAATAATATACATAACTGCATATCCATTTTTTATAATAGAATTCAATTCTCTCTCTAATCTTTCCCTAACTATTTCAGGTAAGGGGTCACCATATATTTCAATGGCTTTTTGATATGTTAAATTCCTAAGCTCTTCCTCTGCCCCCTCAATAATAGGAGGATAAGTCCCCTCTGGAATAGGGAGAATATCTTCAACCATATCATTAATTAAATTAGGATTTGTAATTACTACTTCCCTAGCAGCATCCTTTCCTAAGTATGAGAATTCATCTAGCATTTCCTTAGTAGTCCTAAAATATAAGGGAGGCTGCATATCTGCATCTTGATATTTTTGACCAGACATCAATATTCTCCTATAAATCTCATCTTCTGGGTCTAAAAAATGAACATCTCCTGTTGCCACAACTAGCTTATTATATTTTTTCCCTAAGTCATAGATTCTTTTGTTGATATTCCTTAACTCCAATTCATCCTTCACTTTCCCATTTCTGATTAAATGCATGTTATTGCCAATTGGCTGAATTTCTAAGTAATCATAAAAGTCAACTATATTTCTTATTTCCCCTTCGCTTTTATTCTCTAAGATGGCTTTATACAGTTCACCAGCTTCACATGCACTGCCGATTATTAACCCTTCCCTGTATGTTTCCAATAGAGATTTAGGTATTCTAGGCCTTCTATGAAAATATTTTATATGAGATTCTGATACTAATTTATATAAATTTTTTAACCCTATAAGATTTTTTGCCAACAAAACGATATGGAAAGACTCTAGCTTTGAAAAATCCCTATTTCCATTTAGCAGATTAATTTGCTTAAAAGTAGTGATATTTTTTTCTTTTAAAATATCTAATATTTTTATTAATATTTCTGCAGTAGCCTTAGCGTCATCTACTGCCCTATGATGGTTTATTAATTCTATATTTAAGTGATTGGCTATTATATTTAATTTATGGCTTTTTAAATCTGGAAAAACAGCCCTGGAAAGTTCTAAGGTATCTAAGACTGGATTATTTAGGTCTAAGTTAAATAGTTTAAACTTTTCCCTAATAAACCCTACATCAAAGGATGCATTATGGGCAACTAAAACATGGTCTTTAATAAATTCTTTAAAATCATTAATTATTTCACCTATGGTAGGCTTATCTTTTACCATGTCATCAGTTATACCTGTTAAATTCGTAATCTTTTCTGGTATAGGCCTTTCAGGGTTAATTAATTGACTAAAGGTATCAATGATTTTTCCATTTTCTACCTTTATAGCTCCTATTTCTGTAATCATGTCGTTAACAGCTGATAGGCCAGTAGTTTCAATGTCAAAAACTACGAAAGTTGAATATTCTTTATTTTCATCGAAATTGCTAACAATTTCTTTCTTATCATTTACTAAGTATCCTTCCATTCCATAAATAATCTTTATACCTAGCTTTTTACTAACTTCCATTGCTTCAGGAAAACTTTGCACCACACCATGGTCTGTTAATGCAATGGCTTTATGTCCCCATTCCTTAGCTCTAGTGGCCAGTTCTTTAATTGAATTGATACCGTCTAAGGTACTCATCTGGGTATGGAGATGAAGTTCTATTCTTTTTTCTTCTTCCTCATCTGTCCGTATTTCTTTTTCTAGTTTGTTTAGGCTTTTTAACATTAAAACTAATGCTTTAGAATAATTATCATAAACTATATCGCCAGAAACTTTGACATAGGAATTATTACTAACATTTTCTAAGAATTCAATGGCCCTATCCTGTGGCAAGAAGGCTTTTACTGTCATAGAATCTGTCAAATCTGTTATGTAAAAAGTAACCAGGATTCTATTATTCTTTAATTCCATCGTTTCAAGTTGAAATATTTCACCTAAGATTGTACAAGACCCAGTTTCAATATTGATATCCCTAATTTTTATTGGGTCATCTTTAATATGCCTTCCATATATATAATTCTTATCTGTTTTGATGGGTTTATTACTACCATTATTGTTTGACGTGTTGTTTAGGGTATTAGTTGCTATTTCTTTTTCTTCCAACTCCTTCTGCAATAAAAAATCTTCTTCAAATTGGAGCTCCTTGTCTGAAAGTATTACTTTTAAATCTACTCTCAATTCATCAAGGATTTTATTTTTGATTTTATCAAGGAGACCATTTTCCTCCATTAAATGAAAGGCAACTTTGTTGGGGGGAAATATTATAAGGGAGTCATTGCTGAGCTCCCATTTCAAATCATTAATCCAAGAACTGCTAGACTGTATGTCAGATTTAATAATTTCTAAAATTCTATCTTCATAAAATCTTAGCTTTTCTTCTAAGGTGCCATCTATATCATATGAGATCTTGGTCCTAACTTTGAAACTTTGAAATCTTTTTTGAAAATCCCTACAGATTTTATCTTGTAAAAATGAATCAAGGAGTTTTGACGTAGATATATGAATATATAATTCCATTTTATCCTTAATAGCTTCAACTTTATTAATAAAAGCCCTAGTCCCATTAAGTTCTTCTACTATTTCCTTTGATAGAAAACAAGCTAGGTCTAATGCTTCCATCTTCATTGCTAAGTCCTACCTCCCTCCATTAAAGATTTGGGCAGCAAATATTTTAAAGTTTTTCAATTTCCTTTAATAGTTCATCTAGTAAGTCCTCTTCTTTAACCTTTTTTATAATCTTACCTTTTTTGAATAGCAAGCCTTCTCCTTTACCGCCAGCTATACCTATGTCTGCTTCTCTAGCTTCTCCAGGGCCATTTACTGGACATCCCATTATTGCCACTTTTATATGCTTATTTATTCCTGCCAATCTCTTTTCGGCCTCTTCTACTATCTTGATTAAATCTATATTGGTTCTTCCACAGGTTGGACAAGATATAAGCTCTATCCCCTCATTCAACAAGTTTAACGATTTTAATATTTGTCTACCCACTTTTACTTCTTCAACGGGATTTCCAGTTAGAGATATCCTTATGGTATCTCCAATACCTTTGGAAAGTAAAATTCCTATTCCTACAGATGATTTTATTGAACCTTTCCATATGGGCCCCGCCTCTGTTATGCCTAAATGTAGGGGATAGTCGACTAGATTAGACATTTTCTCATAGGCCTTGACAGTAAGTGGCACATTGCTTGCCTTTAACGAAATTTTTATATCTTGAAAATCCATATCCTCTAAGATACGAATTTGCTCTAAGGCGCTATATACCATTGAGTATTCATTGACACCCTTATATTTTTCTAAATATTCCTTCTTAATGGAACCAGCATTAACCCCCACTCTTATTGAGATCCTCTTTTCTTTACAAGCCTTTACAACTTCCCTGACCCTATCTTCTGAACCTATATTCCCTGGATTTAACCTTAACCCATCTACTCCGTACTTAATAGCTTCTAAGGCCAATTTATAATCGTACTGTATATCAGCAATAATTGGAATGGTTATTTCTCTTTTTATCTTTGGTATGGCCTTAGCATCATCTAAGTCAGTAATAGCTAATCTAACAATATGACATCCTGCATTTTCTAATTCTTTAATTTGTTTAACTGTACTTTCTATATCCTTTGTTACAGTATTTGTCATGGATTGAACTGATATAGGATTATCTCCACCTATTAGTACCTTCCCCACTTTAATAACTCTTGTTTTCCTTCTCTCCAAGTGTCTCACCTTCTAAAATAAATTAAACTTTATAATGTCCTTGTAGGTAATTATAAGCATTAATGATATTAAAAAAATAAAACCTAGAAAATGTATAAATCCTTCTTTTTCAGGATCAATTGGCTTTCCTCTTATGAGTTCTATTAGAAGAAAAATAATTCTACTTCCATCTAAGGCTGGTATGGGCAATAAATTAATAAAGCCTAAATTTATGTTAATAAAGCCTAAGAGGAATAATAAGTCGTAAATTCCTGTTTTAGCAGCTACTCCTACTTCATGTATGATTCCAACAGGACCTGATAGATGTTCTAAGCGAACTTGCCCCCTAAATAGCATGCCAAAAAATTCAAACATCAATCTTATGATCAACCAAGTCTTTTCTATTCCACCCTTAACAGCAGTTATTAGGGATTTCTCATATTTAGGTATAATACCAATTATAGTCCTACCTTCTTCTGTAGTTGGAAGTAGGGAATAGCTTATGTTTTCTCCATTTCGGTTTATAACTATTCCTATCTCCCTATTAGGATCTGAGTTACTTATGGTTTCTACTATTGATTCCCAACTGTTTGTCTTTTTATTGTTTATTTCAACTATCCTATCGCCAGGCAATAACCCTACACTTTCAGCAGGGGAATTGGGTGTAGTTTTCTCAATAATAGTACTAGGTGTACCTACTCCAAAGGAAACTATTGTTAGAACGATTATGGCCAAAATAAAATTCATTATTGCTCCTGCAGCAACTACTCCAATTCTTGATAAAGGTGGGAACTTGTTAAAGCTACGAGGATCATTTGAGGCCTCATCCTCCCCCTCCATTTTTACATATCCACCAATTGGTAGCAACCTTATAGTGTATTTAGTTTCTCCACTCTTCTTTTGTACTAGTTTAGGGCCCATTCCAATGGAAAACTCATTTACTCTTATTCCTACTAATTTAGCTACTGCAAAATGGCCAAATTCATGAACAAGTATTACTATTAAAAAAACTAAAATTGCAGATATTGCTGTTAACATTTAAACACCACCTAAATTTAAATTAAAAACAACTTTGTATAGTAGTATATTATTGGAGCAGCAAAAATTATACTATCAAATCTATCTAATACTCCACCATGACCTGGCATAATATTTCCAAAATCCTTAATCTTTGTAATCCTCTTTATTTTAGAGGCTGCTAAGTCTCCTAGTTGAGACAATATTGAGGTTAAAATTGATAACAAAATCATACTCCATAAGGGAGTTATTTTAAAATACACAGAATAAAGTACTACCAATACAACACTGCCCAAAATACCTCCAATAAAACCTTCAATGGTTTTATTTGGGCTAATGGTTGGAGATAGCTTATTTTTACCAAATAAATTTCCAATTATATACGCAAAGGTATCTGTACCAAAGGCAATTATAAAAATTAAATATAAGAATATTGTGTTATCTAAATATCCAATATGAAATAACAAAAAGGGAATATAGATTATACCAAATAAGGTCAGTGAAATATCCTTTAATGAATATCCTTTATGTACAACCATAATAATTAGTAATATTAAAATAATAATCGTAAATATTAAATCTAAATTAATATTGGGAAAAATGAAGCTAAGGAGAATCCCTGTGGTTCCTAAATATCCCACAAGGTAACATGGAGTTGCTTTTACATTTTCAATGGCCTTATAGAATTCTCTTAAGCCTATTATGGAGACAATATACAGAGAAAAATATAGTAAATATCCCCCCTTTGCTATGATAAAGATCAAGAGCAATAATCCAATAACAGCACTACTAAGTCTTTTTGTTAGATCATTCACTTAGATTCCTCCAAACCTTCTATTTCTTTTTTGATAATCTAGAATAGATAATAATAGATGTTCTTCCGTAAAATCAGGCCATAAGATATCTGAAAACCAAAATTCAGTATAGGCAATTTGATATAGCATAAAATTGCTTATTCTCAACTCCCCACTTGGTCTTATAAGTAAGTCAGGATCAGGCTGGCCATTGGTATAAAGATAATTTTTGAAAATATCCTCGTTTATATTTTCTATACTGATTTTACCCAATTCTACATCTTTTAAAATTTTTTTAACTCCTCTAATTATTTCGTCCCTTCCACCGTAGTTTAACCCGATATTTAATATCATACCCGTATTTTTAGATGTTGTCTCTACTGCTCTTTTAACTTCTTCCTTTGCTAATTCAGGCAATTTTTCAATATCTCCCATTATATTCACTTTAACATTATTTTTATGTAATTTATCTAATTCCCTTCTTATATATTGAACTAGTATCTTCATCAAACCCTGGATCTCATCCATTGGCCTTTTCCAATTTTCTGTGGAAAAAGCATATAATGACAAATGTTTAATTCCAAGATTAGAAGCAGCGCCTACTATTTCTATTACTCTTTCCATTCCTTCTTGATGGCCATAATTTCTAGGTAAAAACCTTTTTTTTGCCCATCTTCCATTACCATCCATTATAATTGCCACATGCTTAGGAAGTTTTGTCTTATCAATTTTCTTTCTAAGCTCTTCTATAGTATATTTCTTTTTATCCAATTTTCACACCTCACTACTAAAAACCCCTTCTGCAAGAAGGGGTTTTTATTAGATTTCCATTAGCTCGTCTTCTTTTTTCTTTGTAATAGAATCGATCTCTTCAATATATTTATCAGTAATCTTTTGTACTTCTTCCTCTCCTAGTCTTCTTTCATCTTCACTTATTTCCTTATCCTTTTCCATTTTCTTTATCCTGTCATTAATATCTCTTCTAATGTTTCTAACAGCAACCTTAGCATTTTCGCTAGTTTTCTTAACTAATTTTGCCAGTTCTTTTCTTCTTTCTTCCGTTAGCATTGGAATTACAAGTCTAATAACCTTTCCGTCATTAGAAGGATTTAGACCTAAGTCTGATTTAAGTATCTCTTTTTCTATAGCGGGTATTAGCTTAGGATCCCAAGGTTGTATAACTAATAGTCTAGGTTCAGGCGCTGTAATACTGCCTAACTGCTTCAAAGGAGTGATTTGACCATAATAATCAACAGAAATCTTGTCAAGCAGTGCAGGATTTGCTCTTCCTGCTCTTATGCTTTGTAATTCCTCTTTAAAAACTGAAACAGTCTTTTGCATCCTTTCTTCTGCTTCTTTATAAAGGCTAGCAAACATAATTAATCCTCCTTTACTTGAGTACCTATTTTTTTACCTAAAACAACATTTATTATGTTGTTTGGTTCATCAATACCAAACACTATAAGGGGTATATTATTGTCCATACAAAGTGATGTGGCAGTCGAATCCATAACTCCTAAACCCATATTTAAGATATCCATATGACTTAATTTTTCGAATTTTTTTGCATCAATGTTTACTTTGGGATCTGAATCGTATACTCCATCTACGCCTTTTTTTGCAAGGAGAATGACTTCCGCTTCAATTTCTGCTGCTCTTAAAGCTGCAGTTGTATCCGTTGAAAAATAAGGATTGCCAGTACCTGCTGCAAAGATTACTACCCTACCTTTTTCCAAATGCCTAATAGCCCTACGTCTTATGTAAGGTTCAGCAATTTGCCTCATATCAATTGCAGATTGTACCCTAGTACTAACTCCTAATTTCTCAAGGGCATCTTGTAAGGCTAAGGCATTCATCACAGTTCCCAGCATTCCAATGTAATCAGAGGTAGTCCTATCTATTTCCTTTGATGATTTTCCCCGCCAAAAATTACCTCCTCCTACAACGATTGCAATTTGAACGCCTAATTTATGTATTTCTTTAATTTGAAAAGATATTTGATTTACAGTTTCAGTATCTATTCCACTGCCCTTTGGACCAGCTAATGCTTCTCCACTAATCTTCAAAACTACCCTATTAAATATGGGTTCCATTAAGCTCACTCCCAGTATTAAGAATACTATTATTTAAATGGAGAACAAGGTTGTTCTCCATTTAATTACATACCCATTTGCTTTGCAACTTCTTCAGCAAAATTCTCTTCTTTCTTTTCAATTCCTTCTCCTACTTCAAATCTTACAAATCTTCTTATTTTTATATTTTCACCAATTTTTGCAATTTTTTCATTGAGAAGGTCCTTAACCTTCATATCTGGATCCTTAATAAAAGGCTGCTCTAATAAGCATACTTGCTCATAATACTTTTCAATTCTACCTTCAACAATTTTCTCAGCTATATGTTCTGGTTTGCCTTCGTTAAGAGCTTGTTGTTTAAGTATTTGTCTTTCTTTATCTAACTCTTCTTCGCTAACATCTTCTTTTGCCACATATTTTGGACTAGCAGCTGCAACTTGCATTGCCATATCTCTAACGAATTGTTTAAATTCATCATTTTTAGCTACGAAGTCAGTTTCAGAGTTAACTTCTATTAAAACTCCAATCCTACCATTGTGGATGTAAGCATCAACTAAGCCCTCTGCAGCAATTCTTCCAGCTTTTTTAGCTGCCTTAGACAAGCCTTTTTCTCTTAATAAGTCTATAGCCTTTTCTATATCTCCATTAGTCTCTACTAAGGCATTTTTACAGTCCATCATTCCTGCCCCAGTTAATTCTCTAAGCTCTTTAACTTTTGAAGCACTAATGCTCATTCTATCCCTCCTATATTGTTAAAAATGGTAAGAGCACAAGGAATTATCCTTTAAAACCCTTACCCTTTTTTGTTATTGTTATTTCTATTGTTGTTCTTCTTCTATATCTTCAATTTGTTCCCCTTGTTTTCCTTCTAAAACTGCATTAGCTATAGTTTCAGTTAACAACTTAACTGCCCTAATAGCGTCATCGTTTCCGGGGATTACATAATCTACTTCATCTGGATCACAGTTAGTATCCACAATAGCCACTACTGGTATATTAAGAATTTGAGCTTCCTTTACAGCTATCCTCTCTTTTCTAGGATCTACTACGAAAAGAGCATCTGGAATTCTATTCATATTTTTAATTCCACCAAGGAATTTTTCTAATCTTTCTGCTTCATGTCTCAATTTAATAACTTCCTTTTTAGGAAGCACATCAAATAATCCTTCTTCTTCCATTTTCTCTAATTCATGAAGCCTATCGATTCGCTTTCTAATAGTTTTATAGTTGGTAAGCATACCTCCTAGCCATCTTTGATTTACATAATGCATATTGCATCTTTTTGCTTCAGTTTCAATGGCTTCTTGAGCTTGTTTTTTAGTACCTACAAATAAAATCTCACCACCATTGAAAACTAATTCCTTAACGAATTCATAAGCTTCTTCAACCTTCTTAACAGTTTTTTGTAAATCGATGATGTAAATTCCATTTCTTTCTGTAAAAATATACTCTGCCATTTTAGGATTCCATCTTCTTGTTTGATGGCCAAAATGAACTCCTGCTTCCAGTAGTGCTTTCATTGTAATTACTGACATAAATTTTCACCTCCAAGTTTTTTTCCTCCATTTTCTTCATACATTAAAGGAACCCCCAAGGGCAACACCTCTAATGTCAGAAAATGTGTGTAATCACTATTGTAGTATAACATAAGATATTTCTTTAATCAATGATTTTTAAATATTTTTATCCATATTTTTTGAACTATACATCTTTATAATGATTTCTATTTCTCTTACGCCCTTATCTAGTTTTTTGGCTATTTCTTCAGTATTTAAACCAATAGATTGTAATTGAAATATTTTTTCTATAATATTATTATCAGATATTTTATTTGTATTATTGTTTACTTCCAATAAATCTATTTTTTTTCTTTTATCTTTTTCAGTATCCTTATTAAAATTTATTTTTTCATCACTTATTTCTTCTATTTTACTGCCTATAACATCATCAAAGGTCTCTATCATTTCTTCAGTTAGCTTATAATATTCTTTGACATTTTCCTCTATCCTATTAATTTCTTCTATTTCTAGTTCAGACCTTTTTAAATCTTTCAGAATTACTAGAAGCGAAATCCCAATTAATATGAATCCAACAATGAATAATATATAACTTAACATATGACACCTCATCTAAATCTGAATATCTATTTTATGACCTGAAAAAGAAGCTTTTTTCTTTTTGTTTGTATTTTCTCTTTTTCTTCTTTTCTCCTGCTGCGCATACTTTTTATTAGATTCAGGGTCCCTGTTTATTTTAGTATGTTCTGTTTTTTCCGCATCTAAAACTTTACTCTTATTTTGGTTTATTACCTTTTCCCTTTGAACAAAATTACTATCAACAATATTCCTGTGTTTCATGTGTTCAGCTATTTTATGACTATTTAACTCTTGGGACTTAGGGAGGATAACATTAAAATCAATAGGTTTAATAGACATAGCACCACTCCTTAATAGGGGCCAACTCTTATTCTACCATGCTCTTCGTAAAAGGTACATCTTCTCATTTCATCTCCTATATGCATCTGACTATTTCCTATGATTATCTTTACTCCGGGATAAACTATATCTGAAATTTTAATTTGCCCTTTTGATAAAACATCTCTTTGGTTTTGAATTTTATTTAATTCACCTTCTAAGTTTAAGATTTCAGTATTTAAAGAATCCCTTGCCTTTAGTAAATTCTTATATAGGATCATCTTTTTTTGGTCCAACCTATTTGAAGATCTTAATATTTCTAATACCTTTAAAGATTTTTCCACCTTATCCAAATTATCTTTCGATTCTTTAATCTTTTTTTCTAATTCTTCATATTTATATTTTAAGTCTGGATCTACTCCAACTTCTAAAACAGTACTTGTTGCCATTGATGAACCAACTACTTTTGCCCGTATTTCGTATTTTGCTCTACAAATTCCCCCAACTATTAGTCCTTTTCTCCCTATGACAAGTATATTAGATTTTGAAGAAACGTCACTATGCATAATAGCTTCAGAAGTTATATTTCCCCCAACTTTTATGATTGAATTTTCAATAAATTTCGCAGACAAGTTTCCCCCAATATCTATTGCCTTTCTATTATACCCTTGTATACCTTGCCGTACCAGTACATCTCCATCACATTGGACATAACCACCTTCTATAGCACCCTTTACTTCCACTGAACCCGTGGTCTTTAAAGTGAATCCGTTTAATATGTCTTTTTTAATGATTACGTTGCCATTAAAATTTATATTTCCAGTACTATTGTCGATGTTGTTTAAAGTTAATAATTCAGATACACTAATCTTCCCATTTCTATACTCAACTATGCCATTGGAGGAAGACTTCAAGAACTTGCCATCCTCTGAAACCATTGTATTTTTTCCACGAGAAAATTTGGGATTCTTTCCTTTTTTATGTAGTATGGGATCGCCATTGACCTTGATTCCGTCTTGACCCTTTTCCGGAGGTATTATTTCTGCAAGGATGTCACCAGTTTTAACTACATTTATTGAATCCAGTTCCTTGTAGTCTACAGTACCGTCAGGTTTTATTTTTGGTAGGAGGGGTTTTTCGAAATCAAAGTAAAACTTAATTTTTCCATCTTTCCCATTTACTGGCTTTTTACCTTCTGCAATAAGGATTTTTTCATTTACAATTTTATTTTTCAATACTTTTAATAATACATCTTCCTTTAAGCCATACTTAATATGCTTTTTTACTTCCCTTATTACATCCTCAATTTTAAAGTCATGTAATTCACCTTTATCGTCTTTAGATATAATAATATATCCTTTGAGGCCATCTTTACTAATACTTAAAGATATATTTTGGTTAATATTATACATATTTCACCTCCAAAGATTTTCATCGAACCCTTTTTTCTTTAAATAATTCTTCATTTTTAGGATGGCTTTACTATGTATTTGAGAAATTCTAGATTCAGATAGCTCCATAATATGTCCAATTTCCTTATATGTTAATTCTTCGTAATAATATAATGAAATGACTAGCCTTTCATTTTCCGTTAGAATATTTAGGGATTCAATTAATATTTCTTTTAATTCCTTATTCTCATATATTTCTTCTGGCCTTGCATTTTCTTGTTGAAGAGACGTTGAAAAATCTCCATTTGAAAGAATTATCTCTTCTAAAGATGCAATATTAAAGGTGGAAATATCAGATAGAGTGGATTCTAACTCCCTTATTGAAATACTTAAGAAATTTGCTATTTCCTCATTTGTAGGAGTTCTACCTAACTTGTTTTCCAACTGATAAATAGCATTCTGTATTTCCTTTGATTTTTTTCTTAGGGATCTTGGTATCCAGTCAAGTTTCCTAATATTATCAATGATTGCCCCCTTTATTCTAATTTGAGCGTAGGTTTCAAATTTAATGTTTTTTGTAACATCATATTTTTCTATACTATCAATTAAGCCAAGAATTCCATAACCTAATAGGTCTTCATATTCAATCTTGCTACCATAAAAATTATACATTCTGCCAGAAACTATTTTCACCAAGTCTATATAATTTTCTATTAATAACTTTTTAACTTCTTTATCTCCAGTCTTGGCATATTTAGTCCACAAGCTGTCAATATCCATCTTGCATCCCTCCATGGAAGTCATATTATCTTTTCTCCATGGCCAATGGTTCGTACATATAAGGAGCCATCTATAGAATCTAAAACTATTGTCCTACCGAAATTTCCTCCAGTATCTTCTGAAACTAATCTAATATTTAGTTCTTTTAATTTTTCTTTAGTTGCCAAGACATTTCTTTCACCTATCTTTAGCATTTGATTATTTGAATTGAAGTTAAACATTTGAGCTCCGCCTGCTATTTTGGCAACTAAGTTTTTTCTATCTGCACCAATTTTTTCCATAGATTTAACCAGTTCCTCTATTCCTGTATCTGCAAATTTAGCCTTATTTTGATTGTTTTTAATTTCTTTACTGGAAGGCAACATAATATGGACTAAGCCTGCAACTTTATTTACCCCATCATATAAAGTTATGCCCACACAAGAACCTAAACCTAAGGTAGTTAATTGGTGGGGAGCTTTTGTAACATTTAGATCTGCCATTCCAACTTTAATGGTATTTACTTCCATACTAATTTACCCCTAATGCAGTTAATATTTTATCAAAAGAAGATAAGTTTGGAAGGAAGAACAAATTCCCAGTAACTAGGTTTTGGTTTTCTTCAAAAATTGTCTCTATCATTAAAGCATGGTCTGCCACATGTCCATATTGAATGGCAGGAACACTTAAAATGGCCCCAGCCATATCTATTGAAATTGATGGTATAGATATCACTATCTTTAATCCGGTAAGAGATGACAAGGAATTAGCATAAGAAGAAGCTAAAATATTTCCCACTTCTGAGATGGCTGATATATCCATTTCATCTAATTCCTTATCTTTCTTTTCCCTATTAAATAGCATATTGGTAAAATTAATTGCAGAATCCATATCTAAGACAAACAACATATTTCCTATTACATCTTCAGTTATTTCAAAATATATACCTACTACTAAATTTTCCTCTCCACCTAATACACTGGCAACTTCCTTAAATTCAAGAATACGTACGTTTGGAACATCCATGTTTACCTTCTTCGATATCAAGCTGGCCAAAGCAGTTGCTGCATTTCCTGCTCCAATATTGCCTAGTTCCTTAAGTATATCGATCATAAAATGATTTAAGTTTTCAACATCTAGCATCTATTTCACTCCTAATTCTCTAATACTTTAGATAATTCCAGCAGTATTACTAATCTATCTTTTGTTTTGCCAATTCCATGTATATATGAGAGATTTATGTTTTCACTTGAAGGAACTTCATCAATGTTTTCTTCATAGATTTCTAGTACTTCTGATGAAGAATCAACTATTAAACCTGCTACTATATCTTTATCTGTAACAACTATAATTCTTGTATTCTTATCTATTTCTCTTAAATCCATATTAAGTTTTTGTCTTAAATCTATTAGGGGTATAACCTCTCCTCTCAGGTTAATAACCCCTTTTAGGTAATTGGGAGCATTTGGTATTCTCGTAAATGTATGCATTTTCTCTATGGAAATTACATTGTCTATTGGTATCCCATAATATTCCTTATTTAATTTGAAAATCACATACTTATTGTTAATTTCAGATGACATCTTAGGGCCTCCTTATATTAGAGAATTTATATCTAGTATTAAAGATATATTTCCATTGCCAAGGATAGTAGCGCCTGAAATATATTTTATTCCAGCTAAGTATTTACCTAAACTCTTAATAACTATCTCCTGTTGTCCAATTAAACTGTCTACAATTAATCCCGCCTGTTTTTCCCCCTTATTAACTACAACAACTACTAAGTCCTCAACCTCTTCCTCCTCTGAAATATCTAATACCTTTCTAAGTCTAATAATAGGTATAGTTTTGCCTCTATATAATGCTATTTCTTGTCCTTGAATATCTCTAATTCCACTGCTAGGTATATTAATTATTTCAGTAACGGAACTTAAGGGTATTGCATAGATCTCATCCTTTAGCCTAATTAATAGGGCTTGAATAATTGCCAAGGTTAACGGAATTCTAATTATAAACTTAGTCCCTTTATCCTTGATACTTTCAACTTCAACACTTCCATTAATAGATTCAATTTTACTTTTTACTACATCCAGGCCCACTCCTCTTCCTGATAGGTCTGAGATCTTATCTGCAGTACTAAATCCAGGTAAAAATAGCAAGTTTATACTTTCTTCCACTGTCAGACTTTCTGCTTCTTTATCAGTTATTAGACCTTTTTCCAAGGCTTTTCTGAGTACATATTTGTAATCTATTCCCCTGCCATCGTCTTCTACTTCAATTACAACATTGTTCCCATCAGGATAAGCCTTAAGGACTAATTTTCCTCTTTCTGGCTTCCCAATTTTTACCCTTTCCTTAGGTAATTCAATACCATGGTCTATTGAGTTTCTTATTAAATGAATTAGGGGGTCTCCTATTTCGTCTATGACAGTTCTATCTACTTCAGTTTCTTCTCCGCTCATTTGAAGGTCAATTTCTTTACCCAATTCCTTTGAAAGGTCTCTCACTAGCCTTGGGAACCTGTTGAATACCCTTTCTATTGGAACCATCCTAACCTTCATAACTGCATCATGAAGGCTAGTAGTTATCCTTTCCAAATATTCTATTGCCTCCGTCATATTTTCCCCAGCTGCTTTTCCACTTAAATCATCCATCCTGGTCTTAATTATAATGAGTTCACTAACCAGATTCATTAGATTATCTAACCTGTCTATATCTACTCTTACAGTTTTACCAATCTTTCCTAAATGACTTTGTGTAGTTTTTTCGTCCTTTCCATCTTCGTCTTGAAAGGAGGAAAGGCCTTCATCTGATTTAGGGCTTGTATTATTAACTTCAATGATATTAAAGGAGTCATCAATAAGGGTAATATCTATCTTATCTATTTCTGATATTTGATTTAAACTATTTAATATTTCAGACTCTCTGCTACTGGTAACTAGCATTATTGAAAAAGATAAATCAAATTTCTCATCTTCAATATCATCAACAGATGGATGAGAGTAAACTATTTCTCCAAAGCTCTCTAAGGTGTTAAATACAATAAATGCCCTAGCAGCTTTTAACATACAAGTTTCTTTCAAAGATATATCTATCTTGTAAACATTTAATCCGTCAGATTTTGCTTTTTTCAATACTTCAATTAGGTGATGTTCCAATTCCAAAACGGGCTTTTGTATATTTCTTTCATTACTTTTACTATTCTTTTCTTTAACCAAATGATTATTAAGTTTTGAGATCAACTCTTTATGGTTACTAGTATCTTCAGAACCATAATCTATTATATGATTTACTGAAGTATCTAAGGCATCGAAACATTCAAATAAAAGATCTATTATTTCTTCAGACACTTCTATTTCATCGTTTCTAATGGCCTGTAAAACATTTTCCATGTCATGGGTTAAATTGGCCATATTAGTAAAGCCCATAGTCCCAGACATACCTTTTAATGTATGGGCTACTCTAAAGATTTCATTAATTAAGTCATGATTAGAAGGGTTCTTTTCAAGTTCTAATAAAATATCGTTCATATTTTGTAAATGTTCTTTAGATTCTTCCACAAAAATATTGATATATTGATTAATATCTAAATCCATATTACATCCCCACTTTACTTAATATTTTTTCCCCTATTTTATCAATAGGTAAGACTATATCTATACAATTTGTACTTATGGCTGCTTTTGGCATACCAAAAACTACAGAAGTCATTTCGTCTTGGGCAATGGTATAGCCCCCTGCTTCTTTAATACTTTTGATACCTTTCTTTCCATCAGAACCCATACCAGTTAATATGACTCCTATTTTATTATATCCCTCGATTTTTGCCACAGATTCCATCATCTTATCTACCGTCGGCCTTAGGCCTAAGACCTCAGGTTCTTGATCTAATCTTACAACTAGCTTGTCTGCTTCTTTGACTACTTTCAAGTGGTAATCTCCCGGTGCAATATAGGCATATCCCCTTAGTAAAATGTCTCCTTCTTCAGCCTCTTTAACTTTAATGTTTGATATGGAATTCAATCTATCTGCTAAGGATTTTGTAAATTTCGGTGGCATATGCTGAACAATAACGATTGAAGCATTAATGTCTGCTGGAAATTGAGGTATCAAAGTTTGTAAAGCCCTAGGGCCTCCTGTAGAGGTACCCATGGTTATTATATTATTAAATGTCTTTTCAATAGTCTTCTTCTTTTGAATAATTTCCCTATTTTTTTTTACTTCATCAATTGGTTTTATAGCATAAAATTTTGATTTGGCAGCAACTTTAACTTTTTCAATGATTTGCATTCTAATATCTTCTTGCTTCATTCCAAAAACATTATTAGGTTTAGGCAAGAAATCTACAGCTCCATGGTCTAAGGCCTTTAGGGTTAGTTCAGCTCCTTCATAGGTTAATGAGCTAATCATAATTACTGGAAGCCTATATTCTGAAACTATATGTCTTAAAGTTGTAATACCATCCATAACAGGCATTTCAATATCTAAGGTCACTAAGTCAGGCCTTAATGATTCAATTTTTTCTAAGGCTTCTTTACCATTTTTAGCAGCACCTATTACTTTTATTTCATCATCTGATTCTAAAATGTCTGTTAGAATTTTTCTAATCAAAATTGAATCATCTACTACTAAGACTTTAATCATCTATATCAACCCTTTTAATCTTAAAATTCTTTGTTTTTCAAATATGTATTTAATAATTAAGTCCCTGTTATATTCTGTTATATCTGTAAATGAAACTCCTATACTATACTTGTAATTAAAAGTGTCAACTTCTTCTATTCTTACAACCTTTGCTTTGCCTTCTACTAGATCATCTTTGATTTTAAATTTCCATTGTATTTCATCGCCAATTTCATGTTTGTAATTACAGTGTAGTCTCATTCCACCTCCAGATATATCCTTTATCTCACATTTTTCAATAAGAACTTCTTTATCCTCACCCTTTGTAAGTATATAGCATTTTCCTAACTCTAAGGTCACAGGTATTCTAAAATAGTTCCTAAGTTGAATCTTCTTAATACTAGAAATAATTTTTATCCTCAAGGTGTAGATTCTTTTTAAGTCCCTAGAAATGACTTTGGCTGTAAAAGAATATCGCCCTCTATTTTCAACGAAATATGAGACTTCTATTTCTTCGCCTTCATGCAATAAGACTAATTGTCCCTTCTTCATAGGTCCACTTATTATTAATTCGTCAGGTTCAATTATTTCTAATACTTGGGAAGGATAAGAGGTTTTGTCATCGTTGATTTTTGCTATACCTAGTTTCATACCTATTGATAAAAATTCAAATTTAGATTCCAACTAACCACCTCTTTTTGCAAAAATATCTACTATCCTCTTTGCAAAGCTAACCTTTCCGTCATCAAAAGCTTGATTTTTGTCATCTAAATAATTCATTGCCATTATATTAATTCTCTTTGAATCTGGGTCTCTAGGGTGAGAAATTATAAAAGGAACTTGATTTATAACAGCATTTCTAATTACTCTATTTCTTTCTATATACCCAAAATACCTTATTTGGACTCTAAGAAAATTTTCCACAGTATAAGATAATTTATTGAATATTTCTCTTCCTTCATTTCTATCCCTGACAAAATTACAAACTATGTTAATTTTACCAGGAAAACCAGCATTAACCAAGGATTTTATTAATGTATATGAATCCATTAGGGATGTTGGGTCAGGGGTGCAAATGACTATTACTTCATCTGCAGTCATAATGAAATTTATTACTGAATCAGAAATACCTGCTCCTGTATCTATGATTATAAAATCAGTAGATTTTTGGAGTTTTTCAATTTCTCCAATTAATTTGTTAAAGTTTTCATCATCTAAGAGCTTCAATTCCTTTATTCCAGAGCCTCCGGAAACTATCTTAACCCCTTCTGGGCCATTTCCCATTATTTCGAAGATATCTTTATTGGCGAAAACAATATCTGAAATTGAATTGTTTATACTTATGCCTGATAATATTTCTATATTGCTTAGACCTAAGTCTGCATCTATTATTACAACATCATAGCCTAACCTTTTTAAGGAGATGGAGAAATTTAGTGCAAAATTTGTCTTCCCAACACCTCCTTTTCCACTTGAAATGGCTAGAACTCTAGCTCTTTTTTCACTTTTTCAATGATTGTTTTCTAATTCTTCCTCTTTCAGCCTTGTTTTCATCATTTCCCTTAACTTTGTAGCTTGATCAATCATTTATATTCTCCTCAAGTAGTTTTTCAATTATCTCTTGAATATTGACCTTTCTTATATCTTCAGGAACATTTTGTCCCATTGTATAATAAGATAATTCTTTATCTGTAATATGCCTGATATTAACAAAACTTCCATATTTTTTTGCTTCATCTACCTTAGTGACAATAATGCTAAAATCATTTACAAAATTATAACGGTCAATTATAGAATTTAAAATACTGTAATCTACAGTTGCATCTATAAGAAGGAAGACTTCTTTTTCCTCCACTACATTTAATATGCCTTTTAGTTCTTCAATTTGTTCCAAGTTATTGTGGCTTCTTCCTGCAGTATCTATAAATATAATATCTTTATGGCTGAATTTGCTTAAGGATTTCATTAAATCATCTCTATTGTATGCTACTTCCAGTGGTAGTTTTAATATTTCAGCATATACTTTCAATTGGTCTACTGCTGCAATTCTATATGTATCCAAAGTGATTAAACCAATATCGTATCTATTTTCTAAGACGAAGTTTGCAGCTATTTTGGCTAGGGTTGTGGTTTTGCCAACTCCAGTAGAACCAATAAAAAATATTATTTTAGGCCTAATGTCCATATTGATGGTTTTAGGATTGCCAAGTTTTTCAGTTAAAGTATATTTAACTATTTTTTTTATTGTTTTACCATCTTTATTGTCCACATTTATATCTTCCTCAATTTCCTTGAGAATTTTATAAGATATGTCTGGATTTACCCCATTATTAACCAATATGTTATGAAAATTTCTTAATTTTGGTGATAATTCTTCACTAAAGTCTTTGTTATTTGATAAGTTTAAAATTATGTTTTTCAATTCTTTCAATTCTTGGTTTAAATCTAATAACTTGTCCTCATACTTTTTTGATATAGGGACTTTGGGAATTAGGTCCTTTTCTTCATAGGCAGCTGTAATTTCTACAAGGGGCTTTTTAAAAATACCAAAAATTCCCTTTTCTCTAATGGTTTTTGTATTTAAGATTACTGCATCTGGGCCTAATTCCGTTTTTAATTTTAACATTGCCTCATGGGCAGTTTGGCCAACATATTTTTTGATTTTCATTATATACCTACCACCCCAATAGAATGTATTTCAATGGAAGGCTCCAGTTCATTATAGGATAAGACGATAATATCCCTAGTCATTTGCTCCGTTAATCTTTTAAAATATAGTCTAACTATGGGAGCAGTCAGTACAATAGGTTGATCTCCCATATTGGTAAGTTTTTGAATAGCTTTAAAGGTATTATTCAAAATGGCTTGAACTTTACTTGGATCAATTGACAAATATGACCCTGTTTCAGTTTTATTTATTGAATTCATAATTAGCTCTTCCACTTCATTGTCTAAGGTAACTACATTTAGGCTTTTATTTTCTGCATATTTATTCGTTATATATCCAGACAATCTTTGCCTAACATATTCAGTTAATAAGTCTGTATCATTTGTTATATTACCATAGTCAGCCAAGGTCTCCAAAATAGTAACCATATCCCTAATACTTATTTGCTCCCTAAGTAAATTGGATAACACCTTTTGTATTTCTCCTAAGGACAATATTTTAGGAGTGACTTCTTCTACAACAGCAGGATATTCTTCTCTAACATTTTCTATTAAAGTCTTTACTTCTTGTCTACCTATCAATTCATAAGCTCTTTCTTTTATCACTTCTGTTAAATGAGTGGCAATTACTGAGGGTGGATCAACAACCGTATAGCCAAGTATTTCTGCCTTCTCCCTTTCCTTTTCAGTAATCCATTTAGCAGGTAAGCCAAAGGCTGGTTCAACAGTATCTATCCCTTCAATCTCTCCTTCTCCAATACCAGGGTCCATGGCTAAATAATGGTCGAAATAGACTTCACCTTCTGCCACCTTAACACCTTTAATCTTTATTATGTATTCATTGGGATTTAACTGAATATTATCTCTTAACCTTACTATTGGAACTACTAAGCCCAGTTCCATTGCTATTTGCCTTCTAATCATAACTATTCTATCTAATAGATCTCCTCCCTGTTCAACATCTGCCAGGGGGATTAATCCATATCCAACTTCTAATTCAATATCATCAACTTTTAACAACTCCAAGACATTTTCCGGCTTTCTAAGCTCCTCAGCTTCAGTAGTATCTTCTACGATTTCATCGGGTTCTATCTTAGTAAGTTTACCTAACCTACTTCCAGCTAATATGAATATAATTCCTAATATTAAGCATACAATAGTTGGTAAGGGTGTTGTAATACCCAATAACATAATAACTCCAGCTATTATGTATAATAACATGGGATTATTTTTAAATAATTGATTTATAATGTCTTGTCCCAAATTAGATTCTGAGGCTGCCCTGGTAACGACTAAGCCTGTACCAGTTGAAATCAAGAGGGCAGGAATTTGAGTTACAAGCCCGTCCCCTACCGTCAATAAAGTATATCTTTGAAGGGCCTCAGCTAGAGACATGCCCTTATCAATAACTCCTATTATTAAACCTGCAACAATTTCAATAATGATAATAAGGATTCCTGCAATGGCATCACCTTTAACAAATTTACTTGCTCCATCCATAGCACCATAAAAATCTGCATATTTTTGTACCTCTTTTCGCCTTTGCTTTGCTTCTTCTTCTGTAATTAATCCTGCATTTAAATCTGCATCTATAGCCATTTGCTTTCCAGGCATTGCATCTAGAGTAAACCTAGCAGCTACCTCAGAAACACGCTCCGAACCCTTTGTAATTACAAGGAAGTTGATTATCATAATTATCAAAAATATTATGAATCCTACTACTGGGTTATTTTGGATAACGAATTCACCAAAGGTTTCTATTACCTTACCTGCATCAGCATTAGTTAAGATTTCCCTTGTAGTTGAAATATTAAGGGAAAGTCTAAACAAAGTAGCCAATAGCAGTAAAGAGGGAAATACCGTTATCTTTAATGCATCTTCTGCATACATAGACAATAGTAAAATTAACAAAGAAAATGAAATATTTAATATTAGTAAGAAATCCAATAATTTAGTATTTATAGGAATAATTATAATAAGTACAATAAATATTACAGCTAAAGCCACCAACACATTTCCTAATTTCATCTTATGTCCCCCTAAATTCATCTTTTAAACTGTATACATATGCTAATACTTCTGCTACAACTTCATATAAATCCTCTGTTATCATCTCTCCAATTTCTATATTGTTATATATGGCTTGAGCTAAAGGTTTATTTTCAACAATAGGTATATCATTTTCCTTTGCTACTTTCTTTATATTTTCAGCTATTATATCTACACCTTTTCCCAATACATAAGGTGCATCAAATTTTTCTCTATCATATTTTAATGCAACAGCATAATGGGTAGGGTTAGTGATAATTACGTCTGCTTTTGGTATATCTTGCATCATTCGACTCATTGCTAATCTTCTTTGTCTTTCCTTTATTTTACTTTTTATTAAAGGATCTCCTTCAGTTTGTTTATATTCCTCTTTTATTTCCTGCTTTGTCATCATAAGATTTTTCTCATGCTGCCTCCATTGGAAAAAATAATCTATTATAGCTAATAAGAATAATATCCCTAAAACCCTAACAATAACATTGTAGGTGAGATTAGAAAAACTAAATAATGATTCTGCCAACTCCATTTGTGGATACTGAAGTATTGTGAGTAAATTTTTTCTTAAATATGAATATGCAACATAGGTAGCTAAAATAATTTTAAAAACTGATTTAAATAATTCCATTAAAGCTCTTTTAGAAAAAATCCTTTTAAGACCTTCTACTGGATTTAACCTGTTTAATTTTATTTGTAAAGTTTTTGTAGTAAATAGAAATCCCACCTGCAGATAGCTAATGACCAAAGAGGAAATAAAGGCAATGCCTAAAATTGGTAAAACAATTAATGCAAAAGTTGAAAATATCTTCAGCCCATTAGGAATTAAATTATTTATATGTAAAAAAACTTCTGGATTTTTGACTTCATTGAAAATATTAACTGTTAATCTACTTAATTGTTTACCTAATAATTCATTTAGCAATTTAAGGCCAATAAAACTACTAAATAATATAAATACAGTAGTTACTTCCCTACTTTGTACAACTTGTCCTTCTTGTCTAGCTTCCCTTCTCTTCTTTGGCGTAGGTTTTTCAGTTTTTTCTGATTCAGCGAATAATTGTAAATTTATCTTAATCATAATGCAATCAGCCTTATTAAGTTTCTATAAATTTATAAATATAATTGATTATTAAATCTAAGATACCATCTATACTATTGAAAAAGATTGGTATTCCAACTAAAATCAACACTAATCCAATTAGAATTTTAAAAGGCATCCCAACTACAAAAACATTTAACTGTGGTATGGTCTTAGATAAAATACCAAGTATAATATCTGCAAGAAAAATTACAACTACAATTGGCAAACTAAGTTTCAACCCAATTTCGAAGGACTTTGCCAGAATATCAATAATTAAAGTCTTGGTACTTTCTGTATAGTTAAAACTATTAATTGGTATATAGCTGTAACTGTCTCTCAGTGCCAAAATTATCCTGTGATGACCATTTATACCTAAAAATATTATGAAAGAAAAAATATAATAAAAATTCCCCAGTAAAGGAATTTGTACTCTGTTTTGTGGGTCTATTACATTTGCCATACCAAAACCAATTTTCATATCTATTATTTGACCCATAACATAAAATGCAGAGAAAAAAGCATAGGATATAAATCCAATGATTATTCCAACAAGCAACTCTTTAAATATGACTAAGGCCAAAGGCAGTAGACTATAATCTACTGGGCTTGTAATAGTCATGGATATAAGGATGGATATTGCTAAGGTAAGACCTATTTTTGCAATACTTGGTACATTCTGTGAACTAAAAAATGGAGAAAAAATAAAAATGCCTGATGTCCTAACCAGTACTAATAAAAACAACTGGAACTGATTTGTAATCAAACTTATGATATCTCCCATATGAATTCATCCTTAATATATGTAAAGGTTTAAATTAGTAAATAGGTCTGTTGCTAATTGGGTCAATAATCTAAATATCCATGGACCAAAGATTAACATAGAAATAAAAACGGCTATAATTTTGGGGACAAAGGAGAGAGTAGCTTCCTGAATTTGAGTAACAGCTTGAACTATACTTACTATTAAGCCAACAATTAAACTGACAATTAGCATAGGAGCAGCTGAAAATAAAACTGTACGAATTGCATCCTGTGCTAATTTAATCATGTCAACATTACTCATAATAACACCCCTAATTAAAGCCTAAGATTAAAGACTTAGCAATTAAATTCCATCCATCAACTAGTACAAACAATAATAATTTGAAAGGTAGAGATATAATAACTGGTGGCAACATCATCATCCCCATTGCCATTAAGGTACTAGCTACAACCATATCTATAACTAAAAAAGGAATAAATATTATAAATCCAATCTGAAAGGCTGTTTTTAACTCACTTATAATAAAAGCTGGAATTAAAACATGAGTAGGAATCTCTTCTAGGCTTGAAACCCTATTGATGCCCTTCATGTTTAAAAACAAGCCTAGATCCTTATCCCTTGTTTGTTTAAACATAAAACTTCTAATAGGTTCCATTGCCCTTTCTATGGCAACTTCTTGAGATATTTCTGAGTTAATATATGGCTGTATAGCTTCATTGTTAATTTCTGTAGCAATTGGAGCCATTATAAAAAATGTTAGAAATAAAGCAATGCCTATTATGACCTGATTAGGAGGTGTTTGCTGCAATCCTAGGGCATTTCTTATAAAGGCCAATACTATAAGTATACGGGTAAAACCCGTCATCATAATTAAAATCGATGGAGCTAAGGTTAATATGGTTAGTAAAAGTAATAACTGTAGTGAAAATACATAGTTTTCAGGGTCTTCACTATTGCCGACAGTAATAGTGTTATCAAATAATGAAATATTTGATTCACCATATACAGCTGTAGAAAAAACAACTATTAATGTTATAACCAATATAACTAATTTAGTCCTTCTCTTCATCGTTTAAGTCTTCCTTACCTTTATTAAAATATAATTTACTTAGCATTTTATTGGATTTCAAACTACTATTCCATTTATAAAAATACTTCTCCAGGCAATTATCAAAATTTTCTTCTATTATATGAAATTCTTCTTTACTAAGCTTGTCCAAAACAGTGGTACTGTTATTAGTTATGGATAAAATGTAAAACTTTTCATTGATTTTAACTATAGCTATTTTAATTCCTCCTGGAATATTAAGCATGTCTATGAGGTCTACATATTTACTAGATACAACCCTTTTATAGTTTTTTGCTATAAACCGTGTCCCATAGATACTCAGCACTATAACAGCTACAAAAATTCCTAAATAAAATATCAATTGTAATATTATCTTAAACGTACTTATTTCTTCAAACCCCGTACTATAAACAGGGGTACTTATTATATGAAAAAACATAAAGCTTATAAATAATTTATACTTCATAGCTCAACTCAGTACCTTTTTTACAGCTTCAACTACCCTATCAGATTGAAATGGCTTAACAATAAAATCCTTAGCACCAGCCTGAATTGCTTCGATTACCATAGCCTGCTGTCCCATTGCAGAACACATGATGATTTTGGCATCATTGTTTATCTTCTTTATTTCCCTTACAGCTTGAATACCATCCATTTCTGGCATAGTAATATCCATGATTACTAAATCAGGATTAAGCTCTTTGTACTTTTCAACTGCTTTAACGCCATTTTCTGCTTCTCCAGCAACAGTAAATCCATTTTTTGTTAATATATCTTTTATCATCATTCTCATAAATGAAGCATCATCTACTATTAAAATTCCATTTGACATTTTATAACCCCCTATTATGAATCTTAAATAATCTTTTTACCAGAGCTTTCAATTTCTGTTACCCTAATTCCGAAACTATCATCGATTACAACAACTTCCCCTTTTGCAATAAATTTTCCATTGGCGTAGATATTTAAAGGTTCTCCAACTAACTTGTCCAATTCTATGACACTGCCCTGCCCCAGTTCCAATATTTCTGATATTTTTTTGTGAGTTCTTCCCAATTCTACTGTTATTTCAATTGGAATGTCGCCAATTAAATCTATTGATGCATTAAATGGTTCATGGGATGTTTCTTGAAAAGTTTGAAAAACAGGTTTTTTTACAACAACTTTTTCTTCATTTTTACTTATATTATAATTAATATCGCTGGCCTTATCAACTGTAGTTATTCCAGCAGAAACAGGTTCTTCATATTGGGTTTTTGATAAATCTTGAACTGGAGTTTCCTTGGCTTCTGTTTCTTTTCCAACTTCACTTACAGAACCGCTTATCAGGGCCTCTACCATTGATTTTCCAAAATCAATTGGGATTAATTGCATTATATTACTATTAATTATATCTTCCACTACCATTTTAAAAGAAACTTTAATTATAGGTTCATCTGTTTTTAATAACTCTATCTTTTCTTTACCTTCTTGAAAAGTAATTACCATGGACTTTGGAGGTTCTATATCAATTTTTTTCAAAAACATTTCAGATAAAGATGTACAAGCAGAACCCATCATTTGATTCATTGCTTCACTTACAGCACTTAAATCTAGTTCAGTTATTTCCCTTTCAGTATCAAAAGTGTCCTTCCCCATCATTATATCAGTGATTATTTTTACATCATCCGTGTTGAGTATTAATATGTTAGAACCTTCTAAACCTTCTTTATAACTAACATCAATTGCAACAAAAGGTATACTATATTCTTCTGATAATATTTCGGGAGTTGTTATACTTACACTTGGAGTTGTAATACTAACCTTTCTATTTAATAAAGTAGACAAGGTTGTGGCGGCAGTTCCCATACTAATATTTCCAATTTCACCTAAGGTATCCTTTTCAATATCTGACAATATTTCATCGTCTTCATAGTATTCAATTTCAGGTTCATAATTAATATCGCCTTTTAAAAGAGCGTCAATTTCTTCCTGAGATAACATATCATTCGCCATTGCTAGCTTCACTCTCCTTTATAACTTCTGCAATTTTTACAGCCATTTTATTATTAGTAACACCGATTTCTCCCCTAAACTTTATATTGCTACCAACCCTAATAGGAATGTATTGGCTACTATTTAGTTTTATTACATCCCCAGGTTGTAAGCTTAAAACGTCTTTTATTTTAACTGTAGTAGTACCTAATTCTGCAACTAGAGGAACCCTTGTCTTTAAAATTCTTTCTCTAATGGCTATTAATTCTTCTTTTGAACGTTCTTTTTTCGTAGTAGTAAACCATAGCCTAGTACTCAGTTTGTCTAAAATTGGTTCAAGAAGTATATATGGAATGCAAAAGTTCATCATGCCTTCAATTCCACCAATTTCAATATTCATGGTTACCAAGGCAATTGCTTCATTTGGTGGAACCACTTGGGCAAATTGTGGATTAGTTTCTATTTTTTCTAGTCTAGGATTTAGATCTATTACATTGCTCCAAGCTTCCTTTATATCTGAATTCATTCTTTGTACCATTTTCGTTAGTAGGGATAACTCAATTTCTGTAAAGGTTCTAATTTCCTGTCTTTCAGTTCCATCCCCACCTAGCAATCTATCTATTATTGTATATATAACATTAGTAGATATATCCATTAAAATCTGCCCATCTAAGGGGCTGAAATCTATTAAACATAAGAAAGCTGGATTAGTAAGAGCATTACTAAACTCGCTATAGGCAAATTGATCAACGGTAAGTACCTCTATTTTTACAGGAGCCCTTAAGTATCCTGTTAAAAATGTTTGAATAAATCTTCCTAAGTTGTCGTGTATTACTTCTAAGGTCCTTAGCTGATCCTTAGAGATTTTTTGAGGATTCTTGAAATCATATTTTTTAACCTTCCTAGAACTTTCCTCATCCTGAATATCTTTTACATCCAATTTTCCAGAACTAATGGCATTGAGAAGGGCATCAATTTCAGATTGTGATAATACTTCAGACAATAATATCCCTCCCCTACTGAATTATAAAGTCGTCAAAATATACATTGGTTATATTTTGGTCACTAAATAATTCTATTAAATTTTCTTTGATTTTATTCTGTAAATTAATTTGTCCTTCTTTTCCTTCCAATTCCTCTTCTGTTGAATTTCTTACTATTTTATTTACTTCATCCCTTATAAGAAATTGTTTTTCATTCATTTCTTCAAAGGTTTTTTTGCTTGTAGTTTCTACTGTTACTTTGATTTTCATAATTCTTCTACTATCTTTTATATTACAATACATCTCTTCCAAGGTTAGTGGATAGGTTTTAACTTCCTTTTCCCTTACCTCTGAATTGTTTGAAAATATAAATATACCAGCTGAAATACCTAAGGTAAGTGCAAATAAAAGTACAATAATTACGAGTAATATAGTATTCCTAGTCATATTAACACCTCATTTTCTAAGGTTCTAGTTTTTCAAAATCATCTTTTAAAATGACTATATCAACTCTTCTGTTTTTAGCCTTATTCTCTGGTGTATCATTTGGTGCAATGTTGCGATAATAGGCATATCCAGAAGAGGATATTCTATTTCCATCAATAGATCCAACTTCTACCAAATATCTTAAAACATTAGTTGCTCTTGCTGCTGACAATTCCCAGTTAGTTTCATATCTAGAAGCCCTTACTATTGGATCTGTATCCGTATGTCCCTCTACCTTTATATGTCTATTTTTAAATTCTTCCCTGTTCAAGATTTCTGCAACTGAATCTAAGATTTCAAAGGCTTCTTCCTTTATTTCAGCACTTCCAGAATCAAAGAATACATTGTCCATGAATCTAATAACTAAACCTCTTTCCTCTGGTTGAATTATTATCCTATCTCCCAACCCTAAGGTATTAGTATATTCCTCCAGCTGTGCCAGTAGTTCTTCCAACTCAATCTCTACATCTAAATCATCCTCTGTAAGATTAAAGGGGATATCTAAAGAAGTTCCTCCACTTAAGACGCCAGTACCACCTCTAAAACTACTCATTATACTCCTGAACTTTTCAGCATCTATATTGGAAAAAGAAAATAACAACACGAAAAAGCAAAGAAGTAAAGTTACCATATCGCTGTATGTAGTTAACCATTGTGCAGAACCACCACTTGACTCTTCAACTTTTCTTCGCCTCCTAGACATTATATTCCCTCTCTCTCTACTTCTTTCTTTAAGGCAATTCTTTGTTCAGGTGGTATAAAGGTCTTAAGCTTTTCTTCAATAATTCTTGGATTCTCTCCTGCTTGTATTGAAAGTAGGCCTTCTAACATCAGTTCTTTTATTAAAACTTCAGATTG
>ERZ773359.438-NODE-438-length-59532-cov-8.783681_pt1 | contig 59532 bp, 72 predicted proteins | sample MGYA00374955_ERZ773359 | MGnify/ENA primary metagenome ERZ773359 (study PRJEB29098, sample SAMN04486028) | biogas fermenter metagenome | study: EMG produced TPA metagenomics assembly of the Biogas fermentation microbial communities from Germany - Plant 4 DNA1... | reverse complement strand
GAATGGGAGTTCGGCGGCCTGCCTGCCTGGCTGCTTGAAGACCCGAATATCCGCCTGCGCTGTTATGATAAAACCTTTCTGGAAAAGGTTGACCGCTATTTTGATGAATTATTGCCCAGACTAAATCCGCTCCAATGCACCAAGGGCGGGCCTATAATCGCGATGCAGGTGGAAAATGAATACGGAAGCTACGGCAATGACAAGAAATATTTGAATTATTTGAAGGAAGGCATGATTAAAAGGGGAATTGACGTGCTTCTCTTTACCTCCGACGGCCCCACTGATGAAATGCTTCAGGGCGGTACACTTCCTGACATTTTCAAGACCGTAAACTTCGGTTCCCGGCCGGAAGAAGGCTTCGAAAAACTTTTGGAGTATCAGCCGGATAAGCCCCCGGTATGCATGGAATTCTGGAACGGCTGGTTTGATCACTGGGGAGGCCCCCATCACACACGAGACGGCAAAGAGGTGGCGGATGTTCTGGACAGAATGCTTAAGATGGGTGCATCTGTTAACTTTTATATGTTTCACGGCGGTACAAATTTCGGCTTTATGAACGGAGCAAACTATAAGTCTGATGGATTATCGCCTACGGTTACCAGTTATGACTATGACTGCCCTGTCAGCGAGTCGGGTGATTTAACCAAGAAGTATCATCATATTCGTAATGTAATAAAAAAATATGCAGAAGCAGATGACGATATATTACCGGAACCCATTCCGAAAAAAGCCTTTGGCAGGATCAGACTTGATAAGCATGCCGGCCTTTTTGATTCCCTGGACAAGCTGTCTCAGCCGGTGAAGCGTACCTGCCCGGAGCCTATGGAAAAACTGGGACAGAATTACGGGTTTATTCTTTATCGCAGTCAGGTGACTGGTCCCAGAAAGGAAAACAGGCTTATGATATATGATATCCATGACCGTGGCCTGATTTTCCTGGACGGCGAATTTAAGGGAATAATGAAAAGGGATCAAAAGGAACCTTTGATTTTGGATATTCCTGAAAGGGGTGCTCAGCTGGATATCCTTGTGGAAAACATGGGGAGAATAAATTATGGTCCTTATCTTAAGGATTATAAAGGCATTACGGAAGGGGTCTGGCTCGGTACCCAGTTCCTCTTTGACTGGACCATCTATCCACTGCCAATGGAGGACCTGTCCGGCCTGGAATTTAAAGAAAGCTGCTCTTATGCCAGCTTCCCGGGATTTTTCAGCGCTGGTTTTGATGTTGATAAACCGGCAGATACCTTTCTGCTCATGGAAGGCTGGAAGAAGGGGAATGTATTCTTAAACGGATTCAATCTGGGCAGATATTGGGAAGCAGGTCCGGCAAAAACCCTCTATATACCGGCGCCTCTGCTGAAGAAAGGCAGAAATACAATAATAGTATTTGAACAGGAAGGTTCTGAAAGCTTAACGGTTGAGTTGATAGATAAACCTATATTAGGATAACTGCATTATCTTTCTGTACTTTAAACGGTAAAAATGATATATAATTAGATTCATAAATCAAGGACAAGCTGGAGGAGATTTTAATGGAAAAACAACTGAAAGTCGGCGTTATAGGATTGGGCGGCCGCGGCTATGGCCTGCTTTCTACGATTCTTGAGGTTAAAGGTGTCGAGATAGCAGCTGTTTGCGATAAATATGAAGACAGGCAGCAAAGAGCGGTTAAGCGTGTGGAAGAATTGGCAGGCAATACTCCTGTTGGTACGGGGAATTATAAGGATATTTTAGCCATGGACGAAATAGATGCAATAATTGTATCTTCCTCATGGGCAGATCATATACATATTGCTATTGATGGAATGAAGGCCGGTAAATATGTAGGCGTTGAAGTAGGAGGCGCCTATTCCCTGGATGAATGCTGGGAACTTGTCAGAACATATGAAGAGACCGGCACTCCATGCATGCTGCTGGAAAACTGCTGTTACGGCCGGAAAGAACTGATGATTCTAAATATGGTAAAGCAGGGCCTGTTTGGAGAGGTTGTACACTGTCAGGGCGGTTATCGTCATGACTTGCGTGAGGAAATTGCCAATGGAAAAGAAAACAGGCATTACCGGCTGGTAAACTACATGCATCGCAATTGCGAGAATTATCCTACTCATGAATTAGGTCCAATAGCCAAAATACTGAACATTAACCGGGGCAACCGGATGCTGTCTCTGGTTTCCGTGGCTTCAAAAGCAAGAGGCCTGAATGAATATATTAAAAAAGAAAAAGGCGAAGACCACTATCTGGCAAATTACCCTTTTGCCCAGGGAGATGTGGTTACTACAATTATTAAGTGTGCCCATGGAGAGACCATTACCCTGACCTTGGACACTACACTTCCCCGCGCTTATTCCAGAGGGTTCCAGGTACACGGAACAAAGGCCATGTACATGGAGGACAACAATTCCATTTTCCTTGATGATGAACACAGACAATATGAGTTCAACTGGAAAGAGCAATGGAATAATGCCGAAAAATTAAGAGAGAAATATGACCATCCAATCTGGAAAAATTACAATCCGGAAGCAGGCGCCGGTCACGGCGGCATGGACTATCTGGTTCTGAGCGCTTTCTTTGAAAGTGTCCGCAGGAAGATTGAGGTTCCAATAGATGTATATGATATGGCATCCTGGATGTGCATAACAGCTTTATCTGAAGACTCCATTACTATGGGCGGCATGCCCGTTGCAATTCCTGATTTCACCAACGGCCGATGGATAGACAGAGAGCCGGCTCCTGAAGGATACTATTTCCTGGACTAGGCAGAATGTATATATCAATAAATATCAAGCGAATTCCTGCATATGAATTGACAGTTTTCACTGTACATTTTGTGCTGTAAAAGTGATATAATTGTTTACTGATGGGGTTAAACCATTAGGCCATATATAGGTAAAAATAAGAAGGAGGAGTTTTTCTTGGGTAAGGATGTATATGCCATTGGCATAATTGGTTTTGGTGGAATGGGCAGCTATCATTTAGAACTGGCGAAGGGCATAGATGAGGTCAGATTCATCGGGTCCTACGACATCAAGGAAAGCAGACAGCAGTATGCCAGAGAGAAGGGTCTTAAGGTATACGACAGCAGAGAGGCTATTCTGGCTGATGAGTCCATAGACATCATTCTGGTTGCTACTCCCAATCATGTACATAAGGAAATTGCCATTGATGCAATGAGGGCAGGCAAGCATGTGGTTTGCGAAAAGCCGATTACCTTAAGTTCAGCAGATTTACAGGAAATGATCGATGTTTCCGAAAAGACCGGCAAATTGTTGGTTGTACACCAGAATAGACGCTGGGATGAAGACTTCCTTACTATGAAGAAAATCTATGATGAAGGTTTGCTTGGTGAAGTCTTTGCCATTGAGTCCAGGGTACACGGTTCCAGAGGAATACCGGGAGACTGGAGACAGGAAAAAGAATACGGCGGCGGCATGGTTCTTGACTGGGGCGTTCATATCCTTGATCAGGCCTTATTGATGGTTAACGAAAAAGTTAAAAAGGTGTATGCCACCCTGACTCATGTAACCAATCAACTGGTTGATGACGGTTTCCGGGTAGTTTTGACTTTCGAAAGCGGACTTAACTATCTTTTGGAAGTTGGAACCAGCAATTTCATTTCTCTGCCAAGATGGTATATGCTGGGCAATAATGGTACAGCAGTGCTGCAGAATTGGGGAGATGACGCCAGAGTTGTTAAAGCAGTTGGTAAGAGTGAAACTGATATTGTACCTGTAAGAACAGCTGCAGGCCTTACCAAGACCATGGCTCCTCGAAGAGAAGATACTATCACTGAGGAAATCATTCCTGCTGTTCCTGGAAACATTAAGGAATTTTACAGAAATGTTGCAGCCTGCTTAAATGGTGAAGCAGAAATAATAGTTAAACTGCCTCAGGTAATGCGGGTTATGAGATTGATGGAAGCCATTTTCGAGTCTGCGGAAAAACAGCAGGTTGTTGACTTTGAGTAATTATTTAACCATAAAAAGGGTTGAACGAAACTTTCCGTTCAACCCTTTTTGATATCAGCTTCCAGTCAGACTTCCGACCTCCGACTTCTGGCCTCTATCTGGAATACATCGCCATATAGGGTCCATGAGCCTCAATCAATTCATCGCACATCTTTACTATATCATCAATGGAAAGCTCTGCAGCAGTCAGGGGATCCAGCATTGCAGCCTGATATATGTTTTCAATCTTTCTGGTGCGTGCGGCCTCAATGGTCATTAACTGCACATTGATATTGGTCATATTCATGGCAGCCAGCTGAACCGGCAGTCTGCCTACATAGGTTGGATTAACTCCGCTGCCGTCCACCATGCAGGGAACTTCAACACAGGCATCGGAGGGGAGGTTTTCGATTAAGCCCTTATTAAGCACATTGCCCCCGATTTTATAGGGCTTGTTTAGAATCATGGCTTCCATAATGCTGGAAGCATACTCATGGGAGCGCACATGGGTTATCTTTCCGTCTTCAAACAATTCTTTTTTTCTTTCAGCCCAGGTATTTATCATGCTGATGCAGCGTCTTGGATACTCGTCCAAAGGAATATTAAACTTGTCTATCAATTCAGGATATCGGCTTTTTATAAAGAAAGGATTATATTCTGCATTATGTTCGCTGGACTCAGTGCAATAATAACCCAGACGTATAATATATTCATAGCGAACCATATCATAGTGCTTTTCAGTTGCGTTTTTCTCTGCTGCCCGCCTGCGGATTTCAGGATATAGATCATTTCCGTCTTTGTCTCTTATATCAAGCAGCCAGCCCATGTGGTTGATGCCGGCAATAAGCTCACGGCGGCCTTCAAGCTTATCTTCCATGCCCAGATCTTTAAGCAGCCTTTCGGAACAAACCTGAACACTGTGACAGAGTCCTACGGTTTTAATGCCGGTATAACGCAGCATGTATCCGGTTAACATAGCCATAGGATTGGTATAATTCAGGAACCAGGCATTGGGGCAGACCTCTTCCATGTCTGCGGCAAACTCCTCTAAAACAGGAATGGTACGAAGGGCACGCATAATACCGCCAATGCCCAGGGTATCTCCGATAGTCTGACGAAGCCCGTACTTCTTCGGTACCTCAAAATCTATAATGGTACAGGGGTCATAGCCTCCCACCTGAATGGCATTAACTACAAAGTCTGCTCCCCGCAGGGCTTCTTTGCGATTTTCAACGCCCAGGTAGGTTTTAATAGTTGCTCTGCCTTCATTAACATTTTTATTGATTGCATTCAGTATTATTTCAGAATCTCTCAATCTTTCGGCGTTAATATCGTACAGGGCAATTTCGCTGTTTTGAAGAGCCGGTGTACACATGGAGTCGCCCAGTACATTTTTGGCAAACACAGTGCTGCCTGCGCCCATAAAAGTGATTTTCGGCATGAAATGATCCTCCTTATTTAAAAATTTATTAAGACAAGCTGTCGGCATGTCTAAATCTATTTTATTAGATATCTGATTGAATGAATATGGATTTGTGTTGCGGATTATTGTCTTAATGTTGCATAATAAGGAGCAGATGGTATAATTAACAATATGATGTATACCTTGAAATGAGGCAGGAGATATTATGGATTGCGAATGCATGAGCAGGGGAAAAGGTATCGGTTCCAGTGTTGTTTACATTCACCAGGTGGGCTTTGAATCCTGTAAGCCCGGTCACCGGTTTGGCCCCGCAGTCAGAGATCATTATCTTATGCATTGCATCCTGGACGGTGAAGGTGTTTATTGGGTGGGGAAGAGAAAATACCGTCTGAAAAAAGGCGAGGGTTTTCTTATAGTGCCCGGTGTAGTGACCTGGTACCAGGCAGACCGGGAAAACCCATGGAGGTATTGCTGGGTTGGCTTTCATGGCACTGATGCTGAAAATATCTGTAATTTATGTGATATCAGCCTAGAATATCCGATATTCCGGTTTTCTGATATAAAGCAGATGGAAAACTGCATCCTTAAGCTGAGGGAAAATTTTGGGGTCAATAATAAAGAATTTCGTACCCTCTCTTTACTGTATGAGTTTTTTGCCATGCTTCAGAAGAAGAATGCGATACAGGAGAAAGGGATGCAGACCATCGATCTTGCCCTGGATTATATAAGCAAGAATTATTCCTATGGAATAACCATTCAACAGATAGCGGATCATTTGGGCATAAGCAGAAGCCATTTGTTCAGGCTATTTAAAGGCAGTACGGGAAAATCGGTACAGGAATATCTTTTATCTTATCGCCTGGAGAGAGCTGAATCTATGATGAAAAATACCGACAGAAGCATTAAAGAGATAATGTATTCCTGCGGCTTCAACGACCTGCCTAACTTTTCACGCCGGTTCCGCAAAGCATACGGGCTTCCTCCCGGTGCCTATCGCAGGGAAATACTTCGCATGAAAGAATGATCTTGCTTCATAGAGTGCCGAATTAAGATTGTCTCAGAACTGACCGGGGCAGCTCTTCGTTGACAAGCGGATAAATTTTAATAAAATAAAAATGGATAATAATGTGAATACGTTTACATAGGAGGTATATGAATGATTAAAGAAACAGGCAGTATTTCTGTTAATACGTCAGACATTTTCCCTATAATCAAAAAATGGCTGTATTCAGATAAAGATATTTTCCTGAGGGAACTGGTTGCCAACGGCAATGATGCCATAACCAAAATGAAAAGGCTGGTTTCCTTAGGTGAGGCCAGTATTGCTCCGGATGAAAATTACTATATCCGTGTTATTCTGAACAAGCCGGAAAAAACCATAAAGGTTGTGGACAATGGCATAGGCATGACAGCTGAAGAGGTAAAGAAATATATAAACCAGATAGCCTTTTCCGGTGCCAAGGAATTTCTGGAAAAATACAAGGACTCAGATGAAGGGAGTCAGATCATTGGACATTTCGGTCTGGGCTTCTATTCTGCCTTCATGGTTTCCGACACAGTGGAAATAGACACCCTGTCTTACCAGGAAGGCGCAGAGGCGGTAAAATGGATCAGCGACGGGGGTGCCGGCTATGAGATGACAGCTTCAGATCATAATTCCCGGGGCACTGTGGTCACCCTTCATATTGCAGATGACAGCAATGAGTTCCTCGACAAATACAGGCTGAGAAGTATATTGGAGAAATATTGCTCATTCATGCCTGTGGAAATCTATCTGGAGGATGCGGAAGAGGAAAAGAAAAAGGCAGAAGAAGCAAAAAAGAAGAAGGCAAAGGATAAGAAAGAAGAGGAAACCGATGATAAGGACGGGGGCAAGCCGGAACCTGTCAATGATACTCATCCCCTGTGGTTAAAGAAGCCCTCTGAGTGTACAGAAGAGGAATATAAGGAGTTTTACAGAAAGGTTTTCATGGACTTCCAGGATCCTTTATTCTGGATACACTTAAATGTGGATTATCCATTTAATCTGAAGGGTATTTTATACTTCCCAAAACTCCGCAATGAATTTGAAAATATGGAAGGTCAGATCAAGCTGTATAACAATCAGGTTTTTGTAGCGGATAATATCAAGGAAGTAATACCGGAGTTTTTACTGCTGCTCAAAGGGGTTATAGACTGCCCTGATCTTCCCTTGAATGTATCCAGAAGCTTCCTGCAAAATGACGGCCAGGTAAGAAAAATATCTGAGCATATTACCAAAAAAGTGGCCGATAAGTTAAACAGCCTTTTTAAAACTGAGAGAGAAAACTATGAAAAATACTGGGAGGATATCAATCCCTTTATTAAATTCGGTTGCATGCGGGATGATAAGTTCTATGACAGGGTTAAGGATATATTGATTTATAAATCCACCAAAGGAGACTTTACCCTGCTTAAGGATTATCTGAAGAATAATGAAGACAAGCATAAGAATCAGGTATTTTATATCTCCGATGAAAAACAGCAGGCACAATATATTCAGATGTTCAAGGATAATGATTTGGAAGCTCTTTATCTGGATTCCATAATAGACACCCATTTTATCAGCTTTCTGGAAACTAAGGAAAGCGGAGTCCGTTTCAGCAGTGTGGATTCCGATATATCGGAGGCATTGAAAGAGAAATCGGATACCAAGAAAGACAATAAAACATCCAAAAAGGCATTGGAGACCTTGTTCAGCCAGGTATTGGACAGGAAGGATCTGAAGATCAAAGTTGAGTCTTTGAGGGCAGCAGACATACCGGCGGTTATTGTGCTGTCGGAGCATTCCAGGAGAATGCAGGAAATGATGAGGCGCTTTGGAAACTTGGGCATGGAAAACTTTCCGGCGGAGCAAACCCTGGTGCTTAATCAACGTAATGAATTAATCTCCAGGCTGGCTGAGCTGAAAGACAGGGAAGACCGCAAAGAAGATGTGGAAATGATATGCAGACATATTTATGATCTTGCCATGCTTAATCACAGACCTATGGAACCGGAGGAAATGAAGCAGTTTGTACAGAGGAACAATGACTTGCTGATTCGTCTTGCAAAGCTGGACTCTTAAGCAAAAATCGGCAGGAGCAAATCTCCTGCCGATTTTATTTCTCATCTGTGTTTTTAAATAAAAGGATAAGAAAGGGGATAAAGTGCAAATAATATAGAAAGAGTAAAAAGCAGGAAGGTGGCCAGCATCATGGATTATCTCATCGCTATAGCTTGTTTGACAGCCATTGGAGTTGTCATATATTTGGTGTACCGGTTTAAAAAGCGGAAACCTGCAGCATATCTAAAGTTTCAGAAGAGAAAACCTTATTACAGGAAAAGAAAAAGGCATGTTCTACTGGATCGTGAAAGAGGCAAGGTAATTCCTTTTCCTGCTGCGGGCTCCAAATCACAGGCAGGCGGCGGTCCCGGCGGCAGCACGTCCAATAACAGCAGGCATAAATAATCTTCTCCGGCTGCTTAAAAGTATTCTGCCAGATCAATCAGCCGATCCAGTACCAGATCGGGCTGTACCTTGGAATGCTTTAAGTCTTCAGGAGTTGTTTCGCCTGTTAAGACCAAAGCGCTGGCGGCTCCGTGGTTGACCGCAATGGCAATATCCGTGTACAGCCTGTCTCCTACAAAGACCAGTTCATCTTTAGTACACCCCAGAAAGCTTGTTATAAAATCCAGGGTTTCTTTATAAGGTTTTCCAAGGTATTTCGGTTTCACATTAGTTGACTGGGTTATAAAAGCGCATATGGCACCGCAATCAGGGATGGGGCCGTATTCAGTAGGACAATTATTATCCGGATGAGTCGCGAGAAAGGGAACCCCATTACGTATTAAAGTACATGCTTTTTCCAATTTTTCATAGGTTAAGGTGGTATCAAAACCGGCTACTACTGCATCCGGATCCGTTTCAGTCAAGACTATGCCGTTTTTTTCGAAATCATTTTCCAGGGCCGGTGTGCCCAACAGATAGACCGTGGGATTTTTAAAGGTATTCTTCAGATAATGAATTGTAACCATTCCGGAAGTCAGTAATTGATTCCTTGTAATAGGGCAGTTCATGGATTCCAGTTTCTTTATATAATCATCAGGGTTTTTTGAGGAGTTATTTGTAAAAAAAAGAAACTCCTTGCCGTGTTTTTTTACTTTGTCTATGAATTCCAGTGAACCTTCCAGCAGTTGATTGCCTAAGTAGAAGGTGCCGTCCATATCCAGTATAAGATATTTTTTCTTGCCATCAAGTTTTTTAACCATTTAAACCTCCGATTGATAATTTTTTTGTTTGATGAAGACTGATCAGGGTACTATTATAATGAAAAGTTGGTTTGTTTAAATAACTGCCCAGCCTGCCGGCTGGCCTGATTGTTTCAAGTTTATCAGCAATGAGCTAAAAATGTCAATGCTGCGCGAACACTTAACATTAATATTTGAACGATGAGGTGAAAATAAAAGGCTGGCCTTTTTCCATATAAGAGTCCGGGTACATTATCCCGGGCTCTTCCTGTATTATTGCTGTTTTTTAAAAATGATATAAAAAGAAAGAAGAGCCTCGGCAAGTGCAAGTGTATGAGGCTCTTTTTGTAAGGGGTTTGGGGGTTTGGGTAACTTACAGTATTATAATAACCAGTTCTCAAAAAAATAAACATGATTAACAAAAAAATTTTAAGCACCTTGGCTTTAAATAAGGGCATATTAATAAAAGAATCTTTTTTATGTATAACTCTGATAAGGGAGAAGGCATCAGATGATCTATTATATCAAGGAGTTATACCGCAGGTATATTGATGATGAGGTTCCGGCTTACGGTGCGGAAATGGCCTATTATTTTCTGCTTTCCGTATTTCCTTTTTTAATATTCTTAACTACTATACTCGGCTACCTGCCTATAACAGGAGACGATATAATGGGACAGTTGGTCAATATATTGCCCTATGAAACTAATGAATTGGTGCGGGAAAATGTGGAATACCTGATGCAGACACGGAATTTCAGGCTCCTATCCTTTGGGTTTGTTTCAATGTTCTGGGCGGCATCCTGCGGTATGGGCGCTGTTATAAGAGGAATTAATAAGGCTTTGTGCCAGAAGGATCGGAGGCCTTTTTGGATAGCAATACCCTTATCCATATTATTTACCTTCTTGACAGCCGTGCTTATTATTTTTTATTTTCTCTTATTGATATTCGGTAAGCAAATTGGCGCTTGGCTTATTCGAAACGGCCTGCCTGAAATATATCTGAAGGGATGGGAGTTTTTCAGGTACACTGTTGCCATATTTCTGATGATCATAGTTTTTTTAATCCTGTACCGATACAGCCCCTGTAAGAAGATTCGCTGGCGGTATGCCCTGCCAGGCGCCATTTTTACTACCGTAGGATGGTTGATTATATCCTGGGTTTTTTCCTGGTACGTAAACCATTTTTGGAATCTTTCATTAATGCATGGAAGCATTGGCGGTATCATCGGCCTCTTGGTCTGGCTTTTCATAAGTGCTCAGTTAATTCTCTTAGGTGGTGAATTGAATGCAATTCTGGTCTTTATCCACCGCTCCTAACGTTCATTTAAGGGCTTATAGTCTTTAATTTGAACCAGGGTCTGGTAGGCAGGTCTGATTATGCGGCCGCCGCTTATAAGTTCCTCAAGTGCATGAGCACACCAGCCCGGTACCCTTGCTACAGCAAAGATGGCTGTGTACAGATCCATAGGAATATTCAACATTTTATATACAAAGCCGGAGTAGAGATCCACATTTGCACATAATTCCTTGCCGCCTCTCAGTTCAGCAAAGAGCTGGGGAGTGAGCCTTTCAATGGTATCATACAGATAAAATTCGTTTTCCATATTATACAGCTCAGCAAGTTTCTTTGCTTCCTTTTTCAGCAGTACTGCCCTTGGGTCGGACAGAGTATAGACTGCATGGCCCATGCCGTATACCAGACCGGAACGGTCAAAGGCTTCTTTTTTAAGCAGCTTTATCAGATATTCCCTTACGGCATTTTCATTTTCCCAATTTGGCACATTAGCTTTCAGGTCTTCAATCATTTCCATTACTTTAATATTGGCACCGCCGTGTTTCGGACCTTTCAAAGCACCTACACCTGCCGCAATAGCGGAATAGATATCGGTTCCTGAGGAAGTGGCAACACGGGTAACGAATGTAGAATTGTTTCCGCCGCCGTGTTCTGCGTGCAGAATTAATGCCAGATCCAGTATTTCTGCTTCAGTCCGGGTAAACTGACCGTCCGGGCGGATCATATGAAGCAGAGATTCGGCAGTGCTTTGATCCTCCTTCGGGTGATGAATATGAAGGCTTAAATTGTCAACGTAATGGCGTTTTGCCATATAAGAATGAGCAACAAATACCGGCACCTGGGCAACAAGGTCGATGCAACGGCTCAATACCTTATCAACGCTCATATCATCAGGGTTTTCTTCATAGGAATAGCATGAAAGTATACATCTGGCCAGCTTGTTCATAATGTTTTTGCTGGGCCATTTTAATATAACATCTTCTGTGAAGCTGTCAGGAAGTTTCCGGCTTGTGTTTAGAATGTGTGTAAATGTATCCAGTTCTGCTTTGGTGGGAAGTTTGCCGAATAACAGCAGGAAACAAACCTCTTCAAAACCATAGCGGCCTTCGGCCTGGCAATTCTCAACTATATCCTCCACATTTACGCCCCGGTAGGTGAGACGCCCCTCCGCAGGCACCTTTTTTCCATTAATCATGTTATATCCATGAACATCGCCAATTTGCGTCAGGCCTACCAGCACACCGGTACCGTCATTATTGCGCAGACCTCTTTTTACCCCGTAGTAATCGAAGAGGTAGGGGTCGAGGCGATTGTTTTCTGCTGCAAATCGATAAAGACTTTTGACGAGTTCATCTTTGCCGTTGTTTGCACCATTTGTATTAAGATACTTCATTTCCTTACTCCTCCTGTTAGCAAAATATAATTCTATATTTTTCTGCATCTGAAAAAGCTGATGCATGTATTGTTTAATATAATAAGGTAAATACATATTTCAAACATTCTACAATGAAACTGCGTTTCTGACAAGATGTTTTTTATAAAATGCAGGAATAAAAAATCAAAATTTCATTTTTCTTTGAGTCCACTTAAGCAGCTTCCCGAACACAACAATTTTTCGGATAATTAACTAATAAATGTAGCACTGCCAATCTGAATATGATATTATTCTTAATAGTAAGAGGCAGTTTCTGTATGGATGGGAGGGTAAGCCTGTATGGATCTGTTAATTGTAATCGCTGCAGTTGTCGCAGTATACTTTATTCTTAAGATTGGTTTTAAAATCCTGAAAACTGCACTATTACTGGGCGTAGCAGCTCTTGTAGTATATTACCTTATTGAATATGGTTTTCTTCAGGGATTGTTCTAAACCACAAGCATCTTAACAAAAATATTTATTTATTTCAGATTATAATGTGATATAGATATAAATTATTTGCATATTGTATTTTCTTCTATGCTTAATCTGCAATCCTGCAAGAATCTGTACTGATTATTTTAAACTTGTTTTTTAGTGGAATCCTTATTTAACGGCAGCGCAATATCAAGGGATAATAAATAAAAATGAGGAGGAATATACATATGAAATTAGGAGTATTTACCGTTGTTCTGGGCGGGAAAAGCACGGAAGAAGCTTTTAAGTATCTCTCCGAATCCGGTGTTCAGGCCGTTGAAATCGGAAGCGGCGGTTATCCCGGAACTGCACATGCCGATCCGGATGTATTATTGGCAGATGAAAGTAAGGTTCAGGCTTTATTGGATCTGGCAAAGAAATATAACCTGGAGATTAACGCACTCAGTTGTCATGGCAATGCCGTGCATCCCCAGAAGGAAATAGCCGACAAGTTCCATTCTGACTTTGAAAAAACTGTTCTGCTGGCAGAAAAAATGGGCGTGGAAAAGATTATTACCTTCTCAGGTTGTCCCGGTGACGGTCCCAATGCTTCCTATCCCAACTGGGTAACCTGTCCCTGGCCTGAAGATTTCCTGAAAATTCTGGAGTATCAATGGAACGAGGTACTGATACCCTATTGGAAAAAGGCTGCTGCATTTGCCGCTGACCATGGCATAAAAAAGATATGTTTTGAAATGCATCCGGGTTTCTGTGTTTATAATCCTGAAACCATGCTTAAGATACGCAATGCTGTCGGTGATATCCTGGGCGCAAATTTTGATCCCAGTCATTTGTTCTGGCAGGGAATTGATCCCGTAGCTGCTATCCGCAAACTGGGCGGCGCAATTTATCATTTCCATGCAAAAGATACAAAAGTTGATCCGATAAATACATCCATAAACGGGGTTCTGGATACCAGACATTACAGTGACGAAATCAACCGCTCCTGGATCTTCCGCTCAGTAGGCTACGGACATGATTACCAGCTCTGGAAGGATATAATAAGCAATCTGCGCATGGTCGGTTATGATGATGTAATAAGCATTGAACATGAAGACAGCCTCATGTCAGGTAATGAAGGTTTGCAGAAAGCCATCAGCTTCCTGAAGGAAGTTCTGATGTTTGAAGATGTAGGAGAAATGTTCTGGGCTTAAGCACCTTTAAAAGGTGGTGATAAATAAGTGGTATTTGCTGCCAATATAAACAATTCAAACATCACCCTTGCTGTTTTTAATAAGGATGAAAATATGGTTTTCAGGTCATCCATAGCATCTGACAGAACTAAGTGCCCGGATGAATATGTGATTCTGCTTCAAAGCATATTCGACCTTTACGGCAGTGATCCCCGGTCGGTAAAAGGTGCTGTAATTTCCTCGGTGGTTCCTCCGCTTTTGAATGTATTTCAACAGGCTGTAATAAAACTGCTGGGGTGTAAGCCCATGGTCGTAGGTCCAGGCATAAAAACCGGTTTGGACATCAAGATAGATCATCATTCTCAGTTAGGTACCGATCTTGTCGCCAATACGGTTGCTGCGGTGGAAAAGTACAAAGCGCCTCTCCTGATAGTTGATTCAGGCACTGCCATTACCTTAACCATGGTAAACGCAAGAAGCGAGCTGTGCGGCGTGACAATAATACCGGGGATGAAAGTTTCTTTGGATGCACTGTCTGCAAATGCTGCAGAACTTCCATATATTTCTCTTGATTCACCCAGGTCATTATTTGGTACTAATACTATAGATGCTATGAATTCGGGCATTATATATGGCACTGCAAGTATGCTGGATGGTTTAATAGATCGCATCTGTAATGAGTATGGAAACGAAGAAATCTTGACTATTATCATTACCGGAGAGCATATTGAGCATATTCTGCCTCACTTGAGGCATAAGGCCATATACGATCCGAACCTGATTCTTGAAGGATTGCAGCTGATTTACAGGAAGAATCAGAAGAAGAAAAAATGAAGTTAAGTAAAAAGCATTGCACCCTTTAGTTTAAAGAAGGGGCAATAGCGAAAGGAGAATAAATATGATAAACAACAATGTTTCACCGCGCACTAAAAAGATGGTACTTTTGGCCATACTTGGTGCAATCATGCTGATCCTGGCATTTACACCACTGGGCTATCTTAAGGTTGGAGTAATAGAAATAAGCTTTATGATGATTCCGGTGGCAGTAGGCGCTATTGTACTCGGGCCTGATGCAGGCGCTGTCCTTGGAGGAATTTTCGGCGCCACCAGTTTTATTCAGGCTTTAGGGATGAGCCCTTTCGGAGTGGCGCTTATGTCCATCAACCCATTTTACACCTTCTTATTGACTATGATACCGCGAGTGTTAATGGGGTGGTTGACAGGTCTTTTATTCCAATCTTTGTATAGAAATTACAGCACAAGAAAGATATCATACGGAGCTGCCGGCCTGTCTTCAGCACTCCTTAATACGATATTCTTTATGACCTTCCTGATTCTGCTATTTGGCAACACTGAATATATAAAAAGTTTTCGTGGAGATATGGCTCTGCTTCCTTTTGTAACAGCTTTTGTAGGATTAAACGGTTTGGTAGAGGCAGTGGTAACCACTATTTTAGGCGGTGCCATCGGCCGGGCTCTGATAAGCTACAGACAGTCAATCTATGCCGAAGAATAAAACGGCTGATACGTACGGCATAACAGCCCGTAATTGACAGGCGGCTGTATGTAATAAAATGCAAGAGAAATGAAAATGGATAATAGGACTGTTGCGGAACCATTGATGCCAGGCATGTGTTTCCTGCAGTCCTTTCCTTATTAAATATTAAATGTATTTAAATGTATTAAATTGAGTACAAACAACTTTAAAAATATACTGTGATAAGAAAGGAATTTCGTGAATAACTGGATACATAAATACTTTCATGTTATAATTGTTAAGAAATATTCACTATCTATGTATATTATATTAAGATTTATTTTCAAAAAAAGAAACCGATTAAATACATATGGGCATTAAATGAAAATAATGAGGAGATGAAAAAATCCATGAGTCGCTTCAAGCTTTTTAACGGAAAAATAGTTACCCCGTACAGGATTATTCAGAACGGTTGTGTATTGGTAGAAAATGGACTCATAAAAGCAGTAGAAGAAACAGATGTTAAGGTAGAGGGTTTTAAGGAAATAGATGCAAAAGGCAACTACATCTCCCCGGGTTTTATCGATATTCATACCCATGGCGGAGGCGGGCATGATTTTTTGGACGGCACTAAAACTGCTTATTTAGGGGCAGCAGAATTGCATGCCGCGCACGGTACAACTGCCCTGGTTCCAACTGCCACATCAGGAACCAATGAGGAATTCAAAAAAACACTTCAGGCTTTTGAGGAAGCTAAGAAAAGCAACGAAAAAGGAGCGGAATTGCTGGGTCTGCATATGGAAGGCCCTTATTTTTCCATGGAACAAAGGGGAGCACAAGATCCCAAGTATATCAGAAACCCGGAGCCTGAAGAATATGAGGAAATCTGCAGCATGTCAGATGATATTCTCAGATGGAGTTCCGCACCGGAGCTGCCGGGTTCATTCAGGTTTGCCCGTTACCTGACAGAAAGGGGCATCCTGCCTGCAATTGCTCATTCCAATGCCACTTATGAAATAGTGCTGAAGGCTTTTGAAAGCGGATATCGGCTTATTACTCATTTATATTCGGGCATGTCAGGTGTACATCGTATAAATGCATATAGGTATGCAGGTGTTATTGAAAGTGCCTACCTGATTGACGAAATGCCGGTTGAGGTTATTGCTGACGGTGCGCATCTGCCGGCCAGCCTGCTGAAGCTTATTTATAAGATAAAAGGCCCGGACAAAATAGCCCTGGTTACCGACTCTATGAGGGCAGCCGGTATGACAGAAGGAGAGAGCTTTTTAGGCAGTCTTGAAAAAGGACAAAAGGTTATTGTAGAGGACGGAGTGGCTAAATTACCTGATCGTACCGCTTTTGCCGGCAGCGTGGCCACAACTGACCGCCTGGTTCGCACCATGATTAACCTGGCTGATGTTCCGCTGACAGATGCGGTAAAAATGATGACAGCAACACCTGCTGCAATTATGGGAATAGAAAAGAGAAAGGGAAGCATCCTGCCCGGAAAAGATGCAGACCTGGTCATTTTTAATGATAATATAGATATAAAACTGACAATGGTAAATGGAAGAGTAGTTTACAGATCAGAAGACTGATTATATTCCGCTTATTTTCAGGAGGAATATGAGCAAGGAGAAATCACCAAAAAACAAGACAATAAATATTTCCATAGAAGAGGGCAAGCGTTATCTTGAACGATGCAAATTCGTTGACGGCAAAAAACCTGTTGCCATAGAAGAGCTTATTAATAAAACCGTATGCGGCGATGTGTTCAAAGTCGCACCAATAATTCCCCAAAAAAGCATAGACCTTTTAATAGCAGATCCGCCTTACAACCTTACCAAGGAATTCCATGGAATAAAATTTCAAAAGCGAAAGCATGAGGAATACCGTGCTTATGCAGAAAAGTGGCTGGATCTGCTCCTTCCGCTTGTTAAAGATACAGGCAGTATTTACATCTGCTGTGACTGGCAGTCAAGTCTCATTATTGGACCCTTATTAATGGAGAAAGCGATTCTCCGGAACAGAATAACATGGCAAAGGGAAAAGGGCAGAGGCGCAAAATCAAACTGGAAAAATGGAATGGAAGACATTTGGTATGCCACTGTAAGCGATACCTATTTGTTTAATCTGGATAAGGTAAAACAGAGAAGAAGGGTAGTGGCTCCATATAGGGTTGACGGCAGGCCCAAGGGCTGGCAGGAAACCCCGTTGGGGAATTACAGGGATACATGTCCGTCTAACTTTTGGGACGATATTTCCATTCCCTTCTGGTCCATGAAGGAGAATACAGCCCATCCCACCCAAAAACCCGAAAAGTTAATAGCAAAGCTTATATTGGCCAGTTCTAAGCCGGGGGATCTTATACTGGATCCGTTTTTAGGTTCGGGCACTACAAGTGTGGTTGCTAAAAAGCTGAACCGAAGGTATATAGGTATTGAAGAGAATGAACTGTACTGTGTTTGGGCAGAAAAAAGGCTTGAGATGGCCGAAGAGGATTCTTCAATCCAAGGCTACACTGACGGAGTATTCTGGGAACGCAATACCGGAATGGAACAGTTGAAAAGCAAATAAAAAGTAAGTACAGATGTACTAAGCATTCAAGGGGTTTTTGTATGGAATATCTCGAAATAATATTGAACAATGTTGTATTTGTTGTTTTGGAAGGGGCAACATTATTATACCTGTTTTTATATTTTACAAATGAAATTGGCTTTTTGAGCACTAATTGGCTGAAATGCCTGATTTATCTGCTTTTATATTTTTTGATATCTCAGTTTTTTATCCATTATCGTAATATGCCCTTGCCCTTGGTTTACGTTGCCTTCAACATACTGGTGCTGTCATATTTGACAAAAACCAACCTTTTTGTTTCCATTATTACCAATGTGATAGCCTTTCTCATTTATGGAGTTACGGAGATAATTGTTACCACACCGATTCTTTATTTTTTAGGGATTTCATCCAAAGAAGTGCTGAACGACAACATGCTCTTGATGAAAGCCCTGATTTTGACCCGGCCTATACAGACTATCGCGATTTACGGCCTGACCCGGATTCCCATAAAAAACAGCTTGCTTAAGGAATCGATTTTTCGCAAGGACAACTCATCTACCTCTTATATTTTGCTTGTTCTTTTTTTTATGGGAGCCTTCTACGCCTATATGATCAAATATATAGACAATATTTATGTACTTGGTATAAGCTTAATACTTTTTATGGTAGTTACCATTTTGGGAATATTTGACACTAAAGAGCGGATAAAACTGATGCATATTGAAAACCAGCTAGAACTTCAGAAGAAATATTCCAGAAACATGGAATTGATTGTGGATGCTGTCAGGAAGGAAAAACATGACTATAGAAACCATATAAGCACCTTAATAGCATTATGCACCATGAAAGATCCGGATGCTTTGAATAAAATTCGTGAGTATGCGCTAAAACTGACCAATAATGAAAATACAAGCGGGTTTCATTTTTATAATACAGGCAATAAATATTTGGACGGGCTTTTGGCTGTAAAAAACAGTGAAGCCAATGCCAAGGAAATATTTTTTGAGGTAGACGTGGAAACAACCCTTAAGGATATTCAGGTTGATGATGTGGATTTGACAACAATTGTAGGGAATATTATAGATAATGCATTTGAAGCGGTTGTAATGAATCCGCCCGAGAGAAAGAAAATCGTTTCCCTGCTGATATACAGAGAGAACAATAAATGCATTATAGCAATAGCAAATAACGGGGAAGAAATACATGAAGTGCATAAGAAACATATTTTCGAGTATAAGTATTCCACTAAAAGCAAGGCAGAAGGTGAAAGGGGATATGGTTTATTCATAGTCCGGGAGTTAATAGTAAGGAACAATGGATTCATAGATTATCATAGCAATGAGTTTGAAACCGAGTTCCGCATCTCCTTTAATTATAAAAACAATAAAACTTCTGCATTTATAAGCTGAAAGCTTGTTTATAATCCGTTGCTGCGGATATAATCCCTATGGAGTGAATCGTTTTTGAAGAATATTTTAGATTATATAAGGGAATTGACCAATAAAAGACTAAATCCGGCACAGGTGCGAATGATGCATCCTTTGGTACTGGCATATATAGGGGATACGGTTTATGATTTATTTGTAAGGCTCTATTTAATTCATACCCAGGAAACATCCGTTCACCGGCTGCATCTTAAGTCAACTTCATATGTCAGGGCTGGGTCCCAGTCTGAGGCTTTGCATGAAATCGAAAAAGTGCTGACAGATGAAGAAAAATACTTTGTCCGGCGGGGCAGAAATGCCAAATCCGGTACTATTCCCAAAAACGCAAGTATTATTGATTACCGTTGGGCTACTGGTTTTGAGTCTTTGATAGGCTATTTATACCTGACAGATCAAGAAGAAAGGCTAAGTGAAATAATGGGTCTTATACTAAAGGCCGGAAATGAAATCAAAGGTGATGGTTGAGATAAAGGACAAGAATACTTTGAATAAGAAGAAATCTTACAAAGCTGAAAGAAAACAGGACATTAATCCCAGCGGCGGGCATATGAAAGAAATAGTTGAGAACCGTGTTGAAGGGAAAAATCCTGTATTGGAAGCAATTAAGTCAGGCCGGACAATAGAAAAAATACTGATTGCCTGCGGCATGACTGAGGGATCTGTCCGGGAGATATTAAAGAAAGCAAGGGAAAAGGGTATTGTAATACAGGAAGTGGACAGGCAGCGCCTGGATGATATTGCTGAGTCAGCCGCACATCAGGGGGTTATTGCTTATACGGCCCCATATCAATATACAGATATGGATGAAATTATTAAAAGGGCCATGGAAAAAGGTGAAGCTCCCTTTCTTATTATATTAGATGAAATTACGGATCCGCATAATTTCGGAGCCATTATTCGAACGGCTGAGTGCTGCGGGGCCCACGGCGTTATCATACCCAAACACAGATCAGCAGGAATAACCCCTGCTGCCGTGAAAGCATCTGCCGGAGCAGTGGAGCATCTTCCTGTAGCCAAAGTGACCAATCTTTCCGTATTGATCGATAAACTGAAGCAGCAGGGAATATGGGTCGTTGGAGCGGATCTCGACGGTCTCCCCTACACACAGCAGGATTTAACCGGTCCGCTTGCACTTGTTATAGGCAGCGAGGGCAAGGGGATTGGACGGCTTGTGAAGGAGAAATGCGATTTTTTAGTGACGATACCTGTCAGAGGGCAGATAGAATCCCTTAATGCTTCTGTAGCAGCCGGGGTATTAATGTATGAAGTAGTGAGGCAGAGAGGATAGGGTGAGTTGATTTGCAGGAGATACTGCTGGTTGACGGCTATAACATCATTCATGCATGGCCGGAACTGAAAAAAATTTCTGAATACAGTCTGGAAGACGCCAGACATGCCCTTCTGGAAATTTTACAAGATTTTCAGGGATATAAAGGATACAGAATAATAGTAGTTTTTGATGCCCATATGATTCAGGGAGGTCTTGAACACAAAGAAAACATGGGCAATATAGAGGTTGTTTATACTAAGGAGAATGAAACCGCAGACCATTACATTGAACGATGGATCGATGAAGCGGCCAAAAACATGCGTGTGATGGTTGCTACCTCTGATTTTATAGAACAGTCAGTTGTGCTTTCAAAAGGAGCCTTAAGAATTTCTGCCCGGGAGCTGTTGGAACAGGTACGATTGTTTAGGAAGGATATAAACAGGGAATATCTGGATAAACCGCAGCCCAAATCCTATACTTTGGAAGACTGGGCAAGCCCTGAAACTCTAAAAGTTCTGAAACGCTGGAGAACGCAAAGATAGCTTGACTGGAAAGCATTATGTAATGTATAATCAATGAGAATTGATTCAGTCACTGGTGATGCAATGGGGGAGAATTTAATGGAGTTAACCGCACCAAACGATTATTATGACAACTATGAAACCATGCTGGATGAGCAGATTATAGAGAGTGCCCGGTTAGGCGATGAGCAGGCCCTGGAATATTTGATATACAAATACCGTCATTTTGTACGTGCTAAGGCACGCTCCTATTTTCTTATCGGAGCTGACAGAGAGGACATCATTCAGGAAGGCATGATCGGACTCTACAAAGCCATCCGCGATTTCAGATCGGACAAGCTCTCTTCCTTCCGTGCATTTGCCGAATTATGCATAACCCGGCAGATAATCACTGCCATTAAAACGGCCACCCGGCAGAAACATATTCCCCTGAATTCTTATGTATCGCTGAACAAACCCATATACGATGAAGAATCAGATCGTACATTGATGGATGTTCTTTCCGGAACAAGGATTACCGACCCCGAAGAGTTAATTATCAGTCAGGAAGATTATAACCATATTGAATGTAAAATCGGAGAGCTGTTAAGTGATCTAGAATGGAAGGTGCTGACTTCATATCTACAGGGCAAATCCTATCAGGAAATAGCCGAAGACTTGGGAAGGCATGTAAAATCTATTGATAATGCACTGCAGCGGGTCAAACGCAAACTAGAACGCTACCTGAACGGAAAAGAAGGCTGAACGATAAATAGTAAGCATTAGAGGGTATTTACCCGTTGACAAACCTTATATCAGGCACTAAAATATTATTTGATCTATATATAGATCTTGCATATTATGCGGGTGTAGCTCAATGGTAGAGTTCCAGCTTCCCAAGCTGGCTGCGTGGGTTCGATTCCCATCACCCGCTCCAAGCTGGAAATTGGATCTTGACACTAGAAGTCTGAGCCTGAAGGTTATCAGTTTCTAGTTTTTGTTTCTGGTTTCTAGCTGCTAATTTAAAATATGGAACACCAGGGTAAGTTGTAATGGCGTTTTACTGAAAAAAAGGAGGAAAGCTTTCATGGCAAAAGCAAAATTTGAAAGAACAAAACCCCATGTCAATGTAGGAACCATCGGACATGTTGACCACGGCAAAACCACGCTTACAGCAGCCATCACCATGGTTATGGCAGCATTTGGCAGAGCAGCTGCCACCAAATACGAAGAGATAGACAAGGCTCCGGAGGAGAAGGAAAGAGGAATTACAATCAACACCTCTCACGTTGAGTACGAAACAGAAGCAAGGCACTATGCCCATGTGGACTGCCCCGGGCACGCTGACTATGTAAAGAACATGATTACAGGAGCAGCCCAGATGGACGGAGCGATACTGGTTGTATCCGCAGCTGACGGTCCCATGCCTCAGACACGGGAACATATACTGCTTGCACGTCAGGTAGGCGTTCCCTATATCGTAGTATTTATGAACAAGACAGACATGGTAGACGACGAAGAGCTGCTGGAACTGGTAGAGTTGGAAGTCAGAGAGCTGCTCAATGAATATGAATTCCCAGGCGACGACATTCCGGTTATCAGAGGTTCCGCGCTTAAGGCATTGGAAGCTGCCCAAGCCGGCGCAGATGTAACAACCGATCCGGCCTGCAAACCCATATTCGAGCTTATGGATGCAGTAGACAGCTACATTCCCACACCTGAGAGAGACACAGACAAGCCCTTCCTGATGCCGGTAGAAGACGTATTCTCCATTACCGGTCGCGGAACAGTTGCAACAGGCAGAGTTGAAAGAGGAACAGTTAAGGTATCCGACACTGTTGAGATTGTTGGAATGACCAGTGAATCCCGCACCACAGTTGTAACCGGAGTAGAAATGTTCCGTAAGTTCCTTGAACAGGCAGTAGCCGGTGACAATATCGGAGCACTGTTGAGGGGTGTACAGAGAGATGAAATCGAACGCGGTCAGGTATTGGCAAAACCCGGCAGCATCAAGCCCCACACTCACTTCAAATCTGAAGTGTATGTACTGACCAAGGAAGAAGGCGGCAGACACACTCCCTTCTTTAACGGTTACAGACCCCAGTTTTATTTCCGTACAACCGACGTTACCGGTGTAATCCAGCTTCCCGAAGGTGTAGAAATGGTAATGCCCGGTGACAATGTTCAGATGGAAATCAAGCTTATTACTCCTATCGCTATTGAAGAAGGTCTGCGTTTCGCTATTCGTGAAGGCGGAAGAACTGTTGGAGCAGGCGTTGTTTCAGAAATCATCGAATAAAAACCTTTACGAAACAATGTAAATTGTTAATGAAAAGTAAGGGGTAGAAAATACCCCTTGCTTTTTTTCGGAAGTGTCATATTGACACAAGTTTTTTAGTATGGTAGATTGTATAAGATAGAGATTTTGTACACAAGTGAGGTGCAGCAAATGAGAGTTAAAATTACCTTGGCTTGTACTGAATGCAAGCAGCGTAATTATAACACCATGAAGAACAGGAAGAACGATCCTGACAGACTGGAATTGAAAAAATACTGCAAATTCTGTAAGGGGCATACCGTCCATAGAGAAACCAGGTAATTCTCTATAGAACAGGTTAAGGATGTGAAGAAATGGCAAAGGACAAGGGAGACGCTAAAAAACAGGTTCCAAAGAAGAAAAGATTCGATAAAATAGCAAAGTTTTTTCGAAGCGTGGTTTCCGAATTAAAAAAGGTTACCTGGCCTTCCCGTGATGAATTGATCCGTACCACCGCAGTTGTTTTAGCTTTCATACTGATCTTTTCTGTTATTATAGGTCTCATTGATTTGGGCTTGGGTGCGCTTCTGGAACTGATAACTTAAAGATAAGGAGGGGGGACTCCGGTGTCCGTGGGGGAACCCGGGTCCTTGGTTTATGTCTGATAAAGAAAATGGAAAAGTACATTGGTATGTTATTCACACTTATTCCGGGTATGAGAATAAGGTAAAAGCAAACATTGAAAAGACAATTGAAAACCGTAACCTGCAAGATCTGATCTTTGAAGTCAAGGTACCCATGGAAGAGACGATTGAGGAAAAGAACGGTCGCCGGAAAGCCGTCATGCGAAAAATATATCCCGGTTATGTCATGGTGAAGATGATCATGACCGATGAATCCTGGTATATAATTCGCAATACAAGAGGTGTAACCGGCTTTGTCGGTCCGGGCTCCAAACCTATTCCGCTGACGGATGAGGAAGTCCGTGCCATGGGTGTTGAAAATATTCCCGTTAAGCTGGATGCGGAGGTAGGAGATAACGTCCGTGTTGTTTCAGGTCCTTTGGCAAACTTCATTGGAACCATAGAGGAGATATATCCCGACAAACAAAAAGTAAAGGTCCTTGTATCCATGTTCGGAAGGGACACCCCTGTTGAACTGGATTATCATCAAATTCAAAAGTTGTAGGCTTTAATATCTTGAGGAGGTGTAAATTATGGCTAAAAAAGTTACCGGATATATAAAACTGCAGATTCCTGCCGGAAAAGCAACACCTGCACCGCCGGTCGGTCCTGCGCTGGGTCAGCATGGTATAAATATTATGGGTTTTTGCAAGGAGTTCAATGAAAAGACAGCAAAGCAGGCAGGTTTGATTATTCCTGTCGTAATAACAGTATATCAGGACAGATCCTTTACTTTTGTCACCAAAACACCGCCGGCTTCTGATCTGATTAAGAAGGCTGCGGGTATAGACAAGGCATCTGGCAGACCCAATACAGAAAAAGTTGCAAAAATTACTACAAAACAGGTTCGGGAAATAGCAGAAACAAAAATGCCCGACTTGAATGCCGCTACTGTGGAAGCTGCTATGGCGATGGTAGCCGGAACAGCACGCAGCATGGGAGTCACCATAGAAGACTAATCAGACAATACTATTAAAGTGGCAGGGAATCCATTCTGATTCAATAAAAAATGGACCCGTTACGACCACAAGGAGGTAAAGAAAAATGAAACGCGGAAAGAAATATTTGGAAAGTGCCAAATTGATAGACCGTAATAAATTATACGATCCTCAAGAGGCAGTGGAACTTGTCCAACAAGTTTCAAAAGCAAAGTTTGATGAAACAATTGAATTAAGCATTCGTCTTGGCGTTGACCCTCGCCATGCCGATCAGCAGGTAAGAGGGACAGTTGTCTTACCACATGGAACAGGTAAGACTGTAAAAGTTCTGGCCATTGCTAAAGGGGAAAAAGCCAAAGAGGCTGAAGAAGCCGGAGCCGACTTTGTTGGCGCGGAAGAAATTATCGCAAAGATACAGAATGAAAACTGGCTGGACTTTGATGTATGCGTAGCTACCCCTGACATGATGGGCCAGGTCGGCCGTCTTGGACGTATCTTAGGTCCCAAGGGTTTAATGCCTAATCCAAAGTCAGGCACTGTTACTATGGATGTGGCAAAAGCCATCAAGGACATTAAGGCCGGTAAAGTAGAGTACAGAGTGGACAGAGAAGCTATTGTTCATGTACCTATCGGCAAAAAAAGCTTTGGTACGGAAAAATTGATGGATAACCTTATGGCTTTGATAGATGCCGTAATTAAGGCAAAACCTGCAGCTGCCAAGGGAACTTATTTAAGAAGCATTGTTATTTCCGGCACAATGAGTCCCGGCATCAAAATAAATGCAGCCAGGTTCTGATTCGGCATAAGAATTAATGCTGACAGCCAGGAAAATTTCTTGACAATTTTCAGGGCTTCCGTTATACTAGCATATAATTGAAAATGAATATAAACATGTCTTATCGTAGACAGCAGGTGCTGACAAGCTTAATCACCCAGCCTGCCGAGGTAAGGGAATGTATTAATTGATAATATAATACTGCCCTCTTGCCTTTTGGCAAGAGGGCTTTTAAGTTCAGCACCAAAAGCGTAGCAGGAAAGGAGGTCCCACGGAGAATGTCTGCAAGAGAGAAAAAAGAACAAATTGTAGCAGAAATTAAGGAAAAGTTATCTAATTACAGCAGTGCGATTTTTATTGACTACAAGGGTTTGACTGTAGCAGAAGCAACCGAACTCAGAAATGAGTTTCGTAAAAACGAAGTGGATTATAAGGTGTATAAAAATACTTTAACTGAGATTGCTGCCAAAGAACTGGGCTTCGATGATCTTTCTCCCTACTTGAAAGGCCCTACAGCCATAGCCTTTGGAATCAAAGATCCGACAGCTCCTGCTAAGGTACTGACTGAGAGCATGAAAAAGCTCAAAAAGATGGAATTCAAGGCAGGTATTGTAGAAGGCAATATTATAGATGTTGAAGGCATTAAGGCTCTGGCTTCCCTGCCGTCAAGAGAAGAACTCATTGCCAAAATGCTGGGCAGCATGAATGCACCTATAGCCGGGCTGGTTAATGTACTCAGCGGAACAATACGTTCCTTGGCATATGCTCTGAATGCTATTAAGGAAGCTAAAGAAGCAGAAGCATAATTAACTTATAACTTATAAAATGAATTAAATTATTTAAATAGGAGGAATATTACTATGAATAAACAAGAAATTATGGATGCTATAAAGAATATGACAGTTTTAGAACTTGCTGAATTGGTGAAAGCCCTGGAAGAAGAGTTTGGCGTTAGTGCCGCTGCTCCTGTAGCAGCCGTTGCTGCTCCTGTTGCCGGCGATGCTGCCGGTGCTGCAGCCGCTGAAGAAGAAAAGACCGAATTTGATGCTGTACTGACTGATGTTGGTGCTCAGAAGATTAAGGTTATCAAGGTAGTGCGCGAAGTAACCGGACTAGGTCTGAAAGAAGCAAAAGATCTTGTTGAAGCAGCTCCCAAGGCAGTTAAGGAAGGCGTTTCCAAGGAAGAAGCACAGGAAATTGCAGCCAAGTTCGAAGAAGTTGGAGCAAAGATCGAAATCAAATAATTTACAAGAAGAAAATCTTGTTCAAAAGTTCTATGAAAAAATAAGGAGCTCTGCAAAGGAGTTCCTTATTTTAATACCTAAAATGAAAAATTGCCCGTTGACAAGGGCTTTATATTGTGATAGTATTGTAAATTGCATTAATAGTTTTATAGACATAATTATTCTATAAAACCCCTGAATCATTAAGTTTTTCTCTGTTTTATTTTATGATTTTTGAGGTTTTTTTATGCTTATGAATTGACTGCTTATTAATTATTATCTAAGTATATTTTACACTGAATAAGGTAGTAATTGCAAGGGTATAATAAATATTAATGCCTATTTACTTATATTACCAAATAGTCCGGGAATTTTCATGGATTTATTTGGCTTAACTTTACTTAAGGGGTGAGATGTACATGCTGCATCCAGTTCAGCTGGGAAAGAGAACCAGGATGAGTTTTTCCAAAATCGAAGAGGTTCTGGAGATGCCAAACCTCATTGAGGTGCAGAAGGACTCATACAGGTGGTTTCTCGAGAAAGGACTCCAAGAGGTATTCGACGACATATCTCCCATCACCGACTATACCGAGAACCTTGTACTGGAATTTGTGGACTATTATCTGGAGGACAACGCAAAATATTCGGTGGAAGAATGCAAAGAGAGAGACGTTACTTATGCCAAGACCTTAAAAGTGAGGGTAAGGTTGATTAATCGGGAGACAGGTGAGGTAAAGGAACAAGATGTATTTATGGGAGACTTTCCCATTATGACCGAACAAGGTACTTTTATAATTAATGGAGCGGAACGCGTAATTGTCAGCCAGTTGGTCCGATCTCCGGGGGTATATTATTCAGAAGAAATAGACAAAACCGGAAAACGCTTATATTCTGCAACGGTGATACCAAACCGGGGGGCATGGCTGGAATATGAAACTGATTCAAACGACGTAATGTATGTCCGTGTTGACCGCACACGTAAAATAAATGTAACTGTGCTTCTCCGCGCACTGGGTTATGGTACGGATGCACAGCTTAAAGATCTGCTGGGAGAAAATGAACGCCTTCTGGCAACTCTGGATACAGATAATACAAATTCTACTGAAGAAGGTCTTTTAGAAGTTTATAAGAGGCTCCGTCCGGGTGAGCCGCCTACAGTGGAGAGCGCAAATCAATTGCTTCGTTCCCTGCTCTTTGATCCTAAAAGATACGATCTGGCAAGAGTAGGCCGCTATAAATTCAATAAAAAACTGGCTTTGTCAGCCCGTATTGCAGGCAAGGTTCTGGCTGAGCCGGCAATTGATCCTGCTACCGGAGAGATTTTAGCAGAAGCCGGAGAAAGATTAAGTCGTGAAAAGGCTGAAGCCATCCAGAATGCCGGAATAAATCATGTCTGGCTTAAACTGGATAGTGGTAAGACAGCCAAGGTTGTAGGAAATTACTTTGTTGATGCTTCTTCATATTTGAATTTTGATCTTAAAGAAGTTGGAATTAACGAAAAAGTGCACTATCCTACCTTAAAAGCAATTCTTGATCAGGAGCTTAATGAAGAAGATTTAAAGGCGGCATTAAAGGAATCAACAGATGAACTTATTCCTAAGCATATTCTCATTGACGATATTGTTGCATCTGTAAGCTATAATTTACTTCTGCCTGAAGGAATCGGCCATATAGACGATATTGACCATTTGGGCAACCGCAGGCTCCGCTGTGTGGGCGAACTGCTTCAGAATCAGTTTCGCATTGGTCTTACCAGAATGGAAAGGGTCATTAAAGAACGGATGACCATCCAGGATATTGATGTGGTAACACCGCAAGCTCTTATCAATATAAGGCCTGTTTCCGCTGCAATAAAGGAATTTTTTGGAAACAGCCAATTATCTCAATTTATGGATCAAACAAATCCTTTGGCAGAGCTTACTCATAAGAGAAGGCTCAGTGCCCTTGGTCCCGGCGGTTTAAGCCGTGAGCGTGCAGGCTTTGAAGTCAGAGACGTGCACTATTCCCACTACAGCCGCATTTGTCCTATAGAGACACCTGAAGGACCTAATATTGGTCTGATCGGATCCTTAAGCACATATGCCAGAATTAACGAGTATGGTTTTATTGAGGCACCGTATCGGAAAGTTGATCCTGAGAAACATGTGGTTACCGATGAAATTGTATATCTCACCGCTGATGAAGAAGATCTTTATGTTATCGCTCAGGGAAATGAGCCTTTGGACGAAGAAGGCCACTTTGCGGACGAACGGGTTATGGTTCGTTATCAGGATGAAATTCTGGAAGTTCCCAGAGATCAAGTGGATTACATGGACGTTTCACCTAAACAGCTGGTATCGGTTGCTACTTCTATGATTCCGTTCCTGGAAAATGATGACGCCAACCGTGCACTTATGGGCGCAAACATGCAGCGTCAGGCTGTACCTCTGATCAGACCTGAATCTCCTATTATCGGTACCGGTATGGAGTATAAAGCTGCAAGGGATTCCGGTGTTGTTGTCCTGGCAAAAGAAGGCGGCGTGGTGAAAAAAGTATCCGCTGATCAGATTGTAATCAAGGGGAATGATCAAAAGGAATATGTTTATAAACTCTTAAAGTTCAAGCGTTCCAATCAGGGCACCTGCATTAATCAAAGACCGATCGTTTCTGAAGGCGAGATTATCACCAAAGGTCAGGTTATAGCTGACGGGCCTTCCACGGATCAGGGTGAAATTGCCCTTGGACGCAATGTGCTTGTTGGTTTCATGAGCTGGGAAGGATACAACTATGAAGACGCTATTCTTATCAGCGAAAAATTGGTTAAAGATGATATCTTTACCTCAATTCATATAGAAGAATACGAGGCAGAAGCCAGGGACACCAAACTGGGTCCTGAGGAAATCACAAGGGATATTCCCAATGTAGGTGAAGATGCCTTAAAAGACCTTGACGACAGAGGAATTATTCGCATAGGCGCCGAGGTGCAGGCAGGAGATATTCTGGTTGGCAAGGTTACGCCTAAAGGCGAGACTGAACTAACCGCGGAAGAACGGCTGCTGCGCGCCATTTTCGGTGAAAAAGCCCGCGAGGTAAGAGACACATCCCTTAAGGTTCCGCACGGACAGAGCGGTATAGTAGTGGATGTGAAAGTGTTCACCAGAGAAAACGGTGATGAACTGCCGCCCGGCGTTAATCAGCTGGTAAGGGTATATGTGGCTCAGAAAAGAAAGATATCCGTAGGCGATAAGATGGCCGGCCGTCACGGAAACAAAGGCGTAATCTCAAGAGTGCTTCCGGAAGAAGATATGCCCTTCCTGGAAGACGGGACACCCTTGGAAATTTGTCTCAATCCATTAGGGGTACCTTCCCGTATGAATATCGGACAGGTACTGGAAGTGCACCTTGGTCTTGCTGCAAAGGCCATGGGCTGGCATGTTGCCACACCTGTATTTGACGGTGCATCCGAGATTGAAATTATGGACACCTTGGAAAAAGCCGGCTTCAGCCGTGACGGAAAAATGGTTCTTTATGACGGACGCACAGGGGAGCCTTTTGATGACAGGGTTACTGTTGGTTATATGTATTTCCTCAAACTGGCACATCTGGTTGATGACAAAATACATGCACGTTCCACCGGTCCTTATTCCCTGGTTACTCAGCAGCCCCTCGGAGGCAAAGCCCAGTTTGGCGGTCAGAGATTCGGCGAGATGGAAGTTTGGGCACTGGAAGCCTATGGTGCAGCCCATACTCTGCAAGAGCTGTTAACTGTAAAATCCGACGATGTTGTGGGCAGGGTTAAGACCTACGAAGCCATCGTTAAGGGAGATAATATACCTGAACCCGGTGCTCCGGAAGCCTTTAAGGTTCTGATTAAAGAACTGCAGAGCCTGGCTTTGGACGCTAAGGTAATCACCGATAAGGATGAAGAAATAGTACTCAAGGAAATAATTGATGACGATGATGATATAGATCTGGATATTAATATTGAAGGAAGAGAAGAGGAAGAACAAGAACAGCAATACGAAGAAGATGATGATTTCGGAGACGATGATCTGGACTTTGATCTGGATGACATAGTAGATATCCCCCATCTGGATGACTCCGTGGAGGACGAGGATGAAGATGATGATGTGTTGCTGGAAGATGAAGATATTATAGACGATGAGGAATAGCGAAGAGTTGGAAGGAGAGAAAGCCCTTGTTCGAGATGAATGATCTAAAGGCTATTCAGATTGGCCTGGCCTCCCCGGACAAGATTCGGGAATGGTCCCGTGGTGAAGTTAAGAAACCTGAAACCATAAACTACCGCACCTTGAAGCCTGAAAAGGATGGCTTGTTTTGCGAGAAAATATTTGGACCTCAAAAAGACTGGGAATGTCATTGCGGAAAATATAAAAGGGTAAGATATAAAGGAATTATCTGTGATCGCTGCGGAGTGGAAGTGACCCGATCCAAGGTAAGAAGAGAACGGATGGGCCATATTGAGTTGGCCGCTCCTGTCTCCCATATATGGTACTTTAAGGGCATTCCCAGCCGAATGGGGCTTTTATTGGATATGTCCCCCAGATCTCTGGAAAAAATTCTGTATTTTGGTTCCTATGTGGTAATTGATCCGGGCGAAACGGATCTGGCAAAAAAACAGTTGCTGAATGATAAGGAATACCGTGAATATTACGAAAAATACGGAGATTCCTTCCGATGCGGCATGGGGGCTGAGGCAGTAAGAGAGCTGCTTAAGGATATTGACCTGGATACCTTGGCTCGGGAACTGAGGGCAGAGCTTAAGAATTCCACCGGTCAGAAAAGAGTAAGAATTGTAAAACGCCTTGAAGTAGTGGAGGCATTCAAGAGATCAGGGAATAATCCCGAACATATGATACTTGAAGTTATTCCGGTAATTCCGCCGGAGCTGCGTCCCATGGTACAGTTGGACGGCGGCAGATTTGCTACTTCCGATCTTAATGACCTGTACCGGAGAATAATCAATCGAAATAACCGTTTAAAGAGACTGCTGGAGCTGGGCGCACCTGATATAATTGTGCGGAATGAAAAGCGCATGCTTCAGGAAGCAGTTGATGCACTTATAGACAATGGAAGAAGAGGCCGTCCCGTTACCGGCCCCGGAAATCGTCCGCTCAAGTCTCTCAGCGATATGTTGAAAGGAAAACAAGGGCGCTTTCGTCAGAACCTTCTGGGAAAACGCGTGGACTATTCAGGGCGTTCAGTTATTGTTGTCGGTCCTGAACTAAAAATGTACCAGTGCGGTTTGCCAAAGGAAATGGCCCTGGAACTGTTTAAGCCTTTTGTAATGAAACGGCTGGTTGAAAAGGAACTTGCTCATAATATTAAGAGCGCCAAGAGAATGGTAGAACGGGTAAAACCCGAAGTTTGGGATGTAGTTGAAGAAGTAATCAAAGAGCATCCTGTTCTTCTCAATCGTGCTCCTACCCTTCACAGACTGGGTATTCAGGCCTTTGAACCCGTTTTGGTGGAAGGCCGCGCGCTGAGGCTGCATCCTCTCGTATGTCCTGCCTATAATGCCGACTTTGACGGCGACCAGATGGCGGTTCACGTTCCCCTTTCCGTTGAAGCCCAGGCGGAATCCAGACTCCTGATGCTTGCTGCCAATAACATTTTGAAACCTCAGGATGGCCGTCCGGTTGTTACTCCTACCCAGGACATGATACTTGGATGCTATTATATGACCATGGAGAAACCCGGAGCAAAGGGTGAAGGGAAAGTTTTCGCCAGTGCGGATGAAGTCATAATGGCATATAATGAAGGCATAATCGATCTTCAAGCCTTGATAAAAATGCGGGTAAAAAGAGAAATAAACGGTGAGACGGTCAGCCGCTTAATAGATGTAACAGCAGGCCGGGTTATTTTCAATGAGGCCATACCTCAGGATTTAGGTTTCAAGGATCGCAATAATCCTGATGAAATGTTCCAATTGGAAGTAGACGGAGTTGTGGACAAGGGAGTATTGGGTCAAATTGTTGACAGGTGCTATCACCTGCACGGTTCAACCGAAACTTCCATTGTGCTTGACAGAATTAAGGATCTTGGATTCCACTATGCAACCAAGGGTGCTCTGACTGTCAGTGTTTCTGATATGGTTGTACCGGAGGAGAAGAAAGCTGTTCTGGCAAGGGCTGATGAAGAGGTACAGAAAATTCATCGTCAATACCGCAGAGGTCTCATTTCCGATGAAGAGCGCTATGAAAGAGTTATCGACACCTGGAATGAAGCCACAAACACTGTAACCAAGGCATTGCAGCAATCCTGGAGCAAGTTCAATCCGGTTAATATGATGGCTGTTTCCGGTGCCAGGGGCAGCATAAATCAGATCCGTCAGCTGGCAGGTATGCGCGGACTTATGGCTAATCCATCCGGAAAGATTATCGAGCTTCCTATCCGCGCCAACTTCCGTGAAGGATTGACGGTTCTTGAGTTCTTTATTTCCACCCATGGTGCAAGAAAAGGTCTTGCTGACACTGCACTTCGTACGGCAGACTCCGGTTATCTGACCAGACGTTTGGTTGATGTCAGCCAGGATGTCATTATCAGATCCGGCGACTGTTTCGAAGGCTCCAATGAAAAAATACGCGGCATTGTAGTTTCGGAAATCCGTGAAGATCAGGAAGTTATTGAGCCTTTAATCGATCGTATTGTAGGCCGCTATACTGCGGAGTTCGTTTATCATCCGGAAACAAAGGAAGAAATTATCGGTGAGAATCAGATGATTACTCCGGATATAGGGCGCAGAATTGTTGCAGCAGGAATTACTGAAGTCCATATTCGTTCCGTCCTGACCTGCCGGGAGGAACACGGGGTTTGTGCAAAATGCTACGGCAGCAATCTGGCAACCGGCGATCCGTCCGACATAGGAGAAGCAGTAGGAATAATTGCAGCCCAATCCATTGGCGAGCCCGGAACTCAGTTAACGATGAGAACATTCCATACAGGCGGCGTAGCCGGTGACGATATTACTCAAGGTCTCCCCAGGGTGGAAGAGCTTTTCGAAGCCAGAAAGCCTAAAGGTTTGGCAGTTATTTCAGAAATATCCGGCCAGGTAAAAATAAATGAACAGGCTAAAAAACGGGAAATCATCATTACTAACGATGACGGCGAAACTAAGACTGAGCTTATTCCCTATGGTTCACGCATCAAGGTTAAAGACGGCCAGTATGTGGAAGCCGGCGATGAATTAACCGAAGGTTCCGTCAACCCCCATGATATCCTGAAGATAAAAGGCGTAAAAGGCGTTCAGACCTACTTATTGCAGGAAGTACAGAAGGTATACAGGTTACAGGGCGTTGATATTAATGACAGACATATAGAGATAATTGTCCGCCAGATGCTCAACAAGGTCCGGATAGAAGACGCAGGAGATACCAACCTCTTGCCCGGAGGGCTTGTGGATATATTTGAATTTGAAAGAGAGAATGAAAGAGTTATTACAGAAGGCGGAATGCCTGCTCAGGCAAAACGTATTCTTCTGGGTATTACGAAAGCATCTCTTGCTACCGAATCCTTCCTGTCAGCCGCCTCCTTCCAGGAAACTACCAGAGTATTGACTGAGGCAGCCATCAAAGGCAAGGTTGATCCTTTGATCGGGCTGAAGGAAAATGTAATTATAGGCAAGCTTATACCTGCCGGAACGGGTATGAACCGTTATCGCAATATCGAAATTGAAGCGGCCGGCCAGGAGAATGATTTTGATTTTTCTGATGAAACTGAAGACACCCTGGATTTTGAACTGCCGTCAGAAACGGATCTCTTGGAAGTGTGAGAGTTAAATAACCGTTGATTTTTGTTGACATCAGGCAAACAGAATGCTAGAATATCTAGGTGTGTTTATAAAAAATGAACAACTATACCCATTTTACCCATTAAAATAAACATTCTGGTTTAAAATTCGATTCCTTGGAAAGGAGGTGGGGGAATGCCTACAATTAATCAATTGATTCGTAAGGGGAGAAAGATGACGGAATACAAGTCTGACGCACCTGCTTTGGAAGGTTCTCCTCAGAAACGCGGTGTTTGTACTGTTGTAAAGACAAGCACGCCCAAAAAACCCAATTCCGCTTTAAGGAAGGTTGCCAGAGTACGTTTGGTCAATGGTATTGAAGTAACTGCTTATATACCAGGGATTGGCCACAATCTTCAGGAACACTCCGTTGTTCTGATCCGAGGTGGAAGAGTAAAAGATTTGCCCGGTGTACGTTATCATATTATCCGCGGAACACTGGATACAGCAGGAGTGTCCGATCGTATGCAGGCAAGATCCAAGTATGGAGCCAAGAGACCTAAGAAGTAAGATTCATATTTATATATGTAATCTGTTATGCAAAGGAGGGAAATGAATGCCAAGAAAAGGTTATATAGCCAAACGTGATGTGCTCCCTGATCCTATTTATGGCAACAAAATTGTTACCAAGCTGATTAATAAGCTGATGCTGGACGGTAAGAAAGGCGTTGCTCAGAAAATCTGTTACGGAGCCTTTGACTTGATAAAAGAAAGAACAGGCAATGATCCCATGGAAGTATTTGAAAAAGCCTTGAATAATATTAAGCCCGTTCTGGAGGTAAAGGCCAGAAGAGTAGGCGGTGCTACTTATCAGGTGCCCGTGGAAGTAAGGCCGGAGAGACAGGAAACCTTAGGACTTCGCTGGTTGGTGTCTTATGCAAGAGAGCGCGGGGAAAAAACCATGATAGAGCGCCTGGCAGCTGAAATGTTGGATGCTTCCAACAATACAGGCAATGCAGTAAAGAAAAAAGAAGATACTCATCGTATGGCAGAGGCAAACAAAGCTTTTGCTCATTACAGATGGTAAGCAACAGGGGACTGTATATCATCGGATACTGAATTCGGGGAACGGATATTGGTTTAGCATACAACTGAAAGGAGGATAAATTGTGCCTAGGCAATTTTCACTGGAAAAAACCAGGAATATAGGTATCATGGCTCACATTGATGCCGGAAAAACAACAACAACAGAGCGCATACTATTCTATACCGGGCGGGTTCATAGATTGGGAGAAACCCATGAAGGAAATGCCACCATGGACTGGATGGAACAGGAACAGGAACGCGGCATTACCATAACCTCGGCTGCTACTACTGCGCAATGGAAGGGACATCGTATAAATATTATTGATACGCCAGGGCACGTTGACTTTACCGTTGAAGTTGAACGCTCACTCCGCGTCCTCGATGGTGCAGTAGCCGTGTTTTGTGCAAAAGGAGGCGTTGAGCCTCAGTCTGAAACTGTTTGGAGACAGGCAGACAAGTATCATGTCCCCAGAATTGCGTATATAAATAAGATGGATATCGTAGGTGCCGATTTCTTCAGGGTTATAGAGATGATGAAGGAAAGGCTGTCGGCCAAACCGGTTCCGATTCAGCTTCCAATCGGCAAGGAAGACACCTTCAAAGGAGTAGTCGACCTGGTAGCCATGAAGGCAATTATTTATACCGATGATTTGGGGACCCGCAGCGAAGAAACGGAAATTCCGGGAGACATGCTTGAGGCAGCCGAAGAATACCGTATGAAGCTGATTGAGAGCATTGTGGAAAATGATGAAGAATTAATGATGAAATATTTTGATGGAGAAGAACTGACCCAGGAAGAAATACATCAGGGAATCAGGGCCTCTACGATTTCACTGCAGATAGTACCGGTAGTATGCGGCACTTCATATAGAAATAAAGGAGTACAGCCGCTGCTGGATGCTATTGTAAGATATATGCCCTCTCCGCTTGACGTACCGGCTATAACAGGTACAAAGCCGGGAACCGACGAAGAGGATGAAAGACATTCTTCTGATGAAGAACCTTTTTCTGCTTTGGCATTTAAGATTATGACCGATCCATATGTAGGTAAACTGGCATTTTTCCGGGTATATTCCGGAGTATTGAAAACCGGCACTTATGTATACAATTCTGTTAAGGGTAAAAAGGAGAGAATCGGCAGAATACTGTTGATGCATGCCAACCACAGGGAAGAGGTTGATGAAGTATATGCCGGGGATATTGCTGCAGCTGTAGGACTCAGAGACACAACTACCGGCGATACTCTTTGCGACGAACAAAATCCGATTGTTCTGGAATCTATGGAATTCCCGGAACCTGTTATCCAGGTAGCCATAGAACCCAAAACCAAAGCCGGGCAAGAAAAGATGAGCGTTGCTCTTTCCAAACTGGCAGAAGAGGATCCCACATTCCGTACCTACACAGACCAGGAAACCGGTCAAACCATTATTTCCGGTATGGGAGAACTTCATCTGGATATTATAGTAGATCGAATGCTTCGCGAATTCAAAGTAGAGGCTAATGTAGGCAAACCTCAGGTAGCTTATCGTGAGACCATTCGAAAACCTGTACGAGTTGAAGGTAAATTCGTGAGACAGAGCGGCGGTCGCGGACAATACGGCCATGTCTGGCTGGAGGTAGAACCTCTGGAACCAGGCGCAGGGTATATATTTGAAGACAAGATCGTAGGTGGAGTTGTTCCGAAAGAATATATTCAGCCGGTAAACAACGGAATTCAGGAGGCCATGGAAAGCGGTATATTAGGAGGATATCCGGTTGTAGACATCCGTGTTGCCCTGGTGGATGGTTCTTATCACGAAGTGGACTCTTCCGAAATGGCATTCAAAATAGCGGGTTCGATAGCTATCAAGGAAGCAATGAAAAAGGGAGATCCAACCTTACTGGAACCTATTATGAAAGTTGAAGTAACGGTGCCGGAAGAATATATGGGCGATGTAATAGGCGATATTAATTCCAGACGCGGCAGAATCGAAGGCATGGACGCAGATAGAGGTTTACAGGTAATAAGGGCCAATGTACCCTTGGCAGAAATGTTCGGTTATGCTACTGATCTTCGCTCAAAAACCCAGGGACGTGGTGTATACACTATGCAATTGTCCCACTATGAAGAAGTACCAAAGAATATAATGGAAAAACTTATAGCAAAATAAGCATGCCCTTATACGAGGAATACGCTTTTTATAAGGAGGATTTTTATAATGGCAAAAGCAAAATTTGAAAGAACAAAACCCCATGTCAATGTAGGAACCATCGGACATGTTGACCACGGCAAAACCACGCTTACAGCAGCCATCACCATGGTTATGGCAGCATTTGGCAGAGCAGCTGCCACCAAATACGAAGAGATAGACAAGGCTCCGGAGGAGAAGGAAAGAGGAATTACAATCAACACCTCTCACGTTGAGTACGAAACAGAAGCAAGGCACTATGCCCATGTGGACTGCCCCGGGCACGCTGACTATGTAAAGAACATGATTACAGGAGCAGCCCAGATGGACGGAGCGATACTGGTTGTATCCGCAGCTGACGGTCCCATGCCTCAGACACGGGAACATATACTGCTTGCACGTCAGGTAGGCGTTCCCTATATCGTAGTATTTATGAACAAGACAGACATGGTAGACGACGAAGAGCTGCTGGAACTGGTAGAGTTGGAAGTCAGAGAGCTGCTCAATGAATATGAATTCCCAGGCGACGACATTCCGGTTATCAGAGGTTCCGCGCTTAAGGCATTGGAAGCTGCCCAAGCCGGCGCAGATGTAACAACCGATCCGGCCTGCAAACCCATATTCGAGCTTATGGATGCAGTAGACAGCTACATTCCCACACCTGAGAGAGACACAGACAAGCCCTTCCTGATGCCGGTAGAAGACGTATTCTCCATTACCGGTCGCGGAACAGTTGCAACAGGCAGAGTTGAAAGAGGAACAGTTAAGGTATCCGACACTGTTGAGATTGTTGGAATGACCAGTGAATCCCGCACCACAGTTGTAACCGGAGTAGAAATGTTCCGTAAGTTCCTTGAACAGGCAGTAGCCGGTGACAATATCGGAGCACTGTTGAGGGGTGTACAGAGAGATGAAATCGAACGCGGTCAGGTATTGGCAAAACCCGGCAGCATCAAGCCCCACACTCACTTCAAATCTGAAGTGTATGTACTGACCAAGGAAGAAGGCGGCAGACACACTCCCTTCTTTAACGGTTACAGACCCCAGTTTTATTTCCGTACAACCGACGTTACCGGTGTAATCCAGCTTCCCGAAGGTGTAGAAATGGTAATGCCCGGTGACAATGTTCAGATGGAAATCAAGCTTATTACTCCTATCGCTATTGAAGAAGGTCTGCGTTTCGCTATTCGTGAAGGCGGAAGAACTGTTGGAGCAGGCGTTGTTTCAGAAATTATCGAATAAGCAAAATCACACAGAAAAAAGTAAAAAGTACGCTACCCTTCAGCTTTTGCTGAAGGATAGCGAAATTTTATAAAATTACTTGCTTTTACTATGAATTTATTGTAAAATGTAGAAGTTGCGTTGCCATACGTAAGACACAAGGGATGAAGTAAAAGGTTGCCGGCTGCCACACCGGGGAATTTTTACGGACCAGTCTGCTTTAATCAGACGAAGAACCTTGGTTGCTTTTTGTGCCTTTATTTTTAATCATGAAAATGGCACACGTGGTTAAGTGTAAACAAGGAGGGAAATAGTTTGGCAAGTCAAAAAATCAGAATTAAGCTGAAAGCTTACGAGCATACGCTCATCGATCAGTCTGCTGCAAAGATCGTAGAGACTGCTCAGAAAACCGGAGCAGTGGTTTCAGGACCCATACCGCTGCCCACAAGCAAAGAGATAATCACCGTATTGAGGTCACCTCATATGCATAAAGATAGCCGTGAACAGTTTGAAATGAGGACGCATAAGCGTTTAATTGATATATTAAGCCCTACCTCAAAGACGGTAGACTCCCTGATGAGATTGGATTTACCTGCAGGGGTAGATATAGAAATCAAAATATAGGGTCACGGATCACTATTCAATAGAACGGAGGTTTTAGAAAATGCGAAAAGCCATTCTGGGTAAAAAACTGGGTATGTCTCAGATATTCACAGAAGACGGTCTGATGGTACCCGTTACCGTAGTGAAAGCCGGTCCCTGTGTTGTTACTCAGGTTAAGACAAAAGAAAAAGATGGTTATCAGGCGGTGCAAGTGGGTTTTGAAGACATCAGATCCAGCTTGGTCAATAAACCCCTGAAAGGTCATTTTGATAAAGGCAATGTGCCCTATAAAAGATATCTTCGCGAACTGAAACTGGAAAATGCAGAAGAGTATACAGTTGGAAGTGAATTGAAGGCAGATATCTTTGAAGCAGGTGACAAGATAGACGTTACCGGCAGAAGCAAAGGAAAAGGATTTGCAGGGGTAATTAAGAGATGGAATCAGCACAGAGGTCCCATGTCACATGGTTCCAAATACCATCGCAGTCCCGGTTCTCTGGGAGCCACCACTTCACCCGGCCGTGTATTCAAATCCAAAAGGCTGCCCGGACGCATGGGTAACGACAGGGTAACTGTTTCCAATCTGGAAGTGGTAAAGGTAGACGCAGAGAGAAATCTGTTATTGATTAAAGGAGCAATACCCGGCAGTAAAGGTACATTGCTTACTATAAAAGAAACCGTTAAGAAGTAGTTTGCAGCAAGATGGAAAGGAGGACAGGTTATGCCTACAGTAGCTTTATATAATATGGAAGGTGCCGCCATCGATGAGATTGAATTAAAAGACGAAGTGTTTGGAGTTAAGGTCAATAAGCACGTCCTTTATGACGTTGTAAAAATGCAGCTGGCCAATAAGAGACAAGGCACCCAATCAGCTCTGACCAGGGCAGAAGTCAGAGGAGGCGGCGCAAAACCTTGGAGACAGAAAGGAACCGGACGTGCCCGCCATGGAAGCATCCGCTCTCCGATCTGGACAAAAGGCGGTATTGCGTTTGCACCCAAACCTCGCGATTACAGTTATACCCTTCCCAAGAAGGTAAAAAGACTGGCTTTAAAGAGCGCTCTGAGCTCCAAGGTGCAGAATGACAACATTAGAGTAATGGATTCCCTGGATTTGCCAGAAGCAAAGACTAAAGAAATGGTAAAGGTATTGGGAAATCTGAAGGTGGAAGACAAAGCATTGGTCGTTATTCCCGGCAAAGATGAAAAACTGGAAAGGGCAACACGCAATTTGCCGAATGTAAAGCTTAGTTTTGTCAACACCCTTAATGTACTGGACATTTTGAATTATGATTACTTTATTATTACAAAGGATGCAGCACGCCTTGTCGAGGAGGTGTACGGCTAATGAAAAATCCACATGATATCATCATTCGGCCAATACTCACTGAAAAGAGCTATGATTCCATAGCTGACAAAGTTTATACTTTTTTGGTAGATGAAAAAGCAAATAAAACCGAGATCAAAAAAGCGGTAGAAGAAATATTCAAGGTAAAGGTAGAGAGCGTCAATACCCTTCGTCAGCGGGGAAAGCTGAAGAGAATGGGCATTCATATCGGCAGAAGGCCATCCTTTAAAAAAGCCTATGTTAAGTTAACGGCAGACAGCAAGGAGATTGAGTTCTTCGAAGGAATGGCACAATAAGGAGGTTATGAGAAATGGCAATAAAAAAATATAAACCCACCTCCCCGGCCAGAAGGCACATGTCTGTTTCCGCCTTTGAAGAAATCACTAAAAAGGAACCGGAAAAGTCCCTTTTGGTTTCCCTGAAAAGCAAAGCCGGCAGAAATGCACAGGGACGAATAACAGTTCGTCATCAGGGCGGTGGAGCCAAGAGAAAGTATAGAATTATTGATTTCAAGCGTGATAAGGACGGCGTACCCGCAAAGGTAGCAGCCATAGAGTATGATCCTAACCGCAGTGCAAATATAGCACTTTTGCATTATGCAGACGGTGAAAAGAGATACATTATCAGCCCCAACGGACTAAAAGTGGGAGACACAGTTGTATCCGGACCGGATGCAGACATTAAAGTAGGGAATGCACTTCCCTTAGCAAATATTCCAACGGGTACAGTTATTCATAATATAGAACTTCGTGCCGGACAGGGAGGACAATTGGTTCGTTCCGCCGGAAATTCCGCCCAGCTGATGGCAAAAGAAGGCGATTTTGCTCAGGTAAGGCTTCCCTCCGGAGAGGTGCGTTTAGTCAGAGCAGAGTGCAGAGCCACCATTGGTCAGGTGGGCAATATTGATCACGAAAATATAACCATAGGAAAAGCAGGCAGAAAGAGACATATGGGCATTCGTCCAACAGTCCGGGGTTCAGTTATGAATCCTTCAGATCACCCCCATGGCGGTGGTGAAGGTAAGGCACCTATCGGAAAACCAGGTCCTGTTACTCCTTGGGGTAAGCCAGCATTAGGATACAAGACCAGAAAGAAAAACAAGGAATCAGACAAGTACATTATCAGACGGAGAAAAGCTTAAATAAGTTATTCTATCTGTTCCAGAATCGAAAGGAGGCATACGATGAGCCGGTCGGTTAAAAAAGGACCATATGTAAGTAAGGATCTTTTAAAAAAGGTACGGGAATTGAACGAAAAGAATAAGAAGGCAGTTATAAAGACTTGGTCCAGAGCTTCTACCATCTTTCCGGAAATGGTTGGTCACACTATTGCTGTACATGATGGAAGAAAGCATGTACCCATATATATCACTGAGGACATGGTTGGTCATAAGTTAGGTGAGTTTGCCCCCACCAGAACCTTTAGAGGTCACAGCGGACGTATGACGGAGAAGTCTACTGCATTGAAATAATTGAAGGAGGAATAAAAGTGGCAACTAGGATTAAAGAAAAGGCGAGAGCTCGTCACGAAAACAGAGAAAAACGCCCTCATGCCACCGCTCGTTATGTCCGAATTTCTTCCAGAAAGGTAAAAGTCGTTATAGATTTGATTCGTGGAAAGAAAGTTGGAGAAGCGCTTTCTATACTGGAGTATACTCCCAAAGCAGCATCAGAGCCGGTATTGAAGCTCCTGAAATCTGCCATAGCCAATGCAGAAAACAATCTGGATATGAATCCGGATAACTTGTATGTGGTTGAGGTATACGCAAATCAGGGACCAACTTTGAAAAGACTGAGAGCAAGAGCGCAGGGTCGCGCCTACAGAATTCGAAAAAGAACCAGTCATATTACTATCGTTCTGGATGAACTTAAAGCTGAAGCATAAGGAGGGATAATGAGTGGGTCAGAAAGTAAATCCCCATGGACTCCGGGTCGGAGTTATAAAAGAATGGGATGCTAAATGGTTTGCATCTAAGAAGGATTTTGCAGAGCACCTTATTGAAGATGTCAAGCTGAGGGAAATGCTGAAAAAGAAACTTTATGATGCAGGCATCTCAAAAATAGAGATTGAAAGAGCGGCTAATCGAATAAAAGTTAATATTTATACCGCGAAACCAGGAATCGTTATCGGAAGAGGCGGCACCGGCGCGGATACAATTAAGAAAGAAATAGAGAAGTTTACTAAGAAATCAGCTATTTTGAACATCGTAGATATTAAATCACCCGACACAGACGCACAGTTGGTAGCAGAGAATATTGCTGCTCAGCTTGAGCGCAGGATTTCCTTCAGAAGAGCCATGAAACAGGCCATGCAGCGCGCCATGAAGGCCGGGGCAAAGGGAATCAAAACCATGGTATCAGGGCGTCTTGGCGGGGCAGATATAGCCAGAAGTGAAGGATATCATGAAGGAACCATACCCCTGCAGACACTCAGAGCTGATATTGAATACGGCTTTGCAGAAGCAGATACCACATTTGGCAAACTGGGTGTAAAGGTATGGATATATAAAGGAGAAGTTCTTCCGAAGGCAAAGAATAAACCGGCTGCGGAAGGAGGAAAATAATATGTTAATGCCAAAAAGAGTGAAACGTCGTAAACAGTTCCGCGGCAGAATGACCGGTAAGGCAAGCCGTGGAAACAAAGTAACTTATGGTCAATATGGATTGCAGGCTTTGGATCCCTGCTGGATTACAAGCAATCAGATAGAAGCTGCTCGTGTTGCCATGACTCGTTATATCAGAAGAGGCGGCAACGTGTGGGTTAAGGTCTTTCCGGATAAACCTGTAACAGCGAAACCTGCGGAAACACGTATGGGAAGCGGAAAAGGTTCTCCAGAGTACTGGGTAGCTGTTGTAAAGCCCGGTAGAGTTCTCTTCGAAATTGCCGGCGTATCTGAAGAAGTTGCTAAAGAAGCGTTTCGACTGGCAGCGCACAAACTTCCTGTAAATACCAAGTTTGTGACTAGAGAAGGATTGGGTGGTGAAGGCAATGAAGGCTAATAGATTCAGAGAAATGTCTCAAGAGGAACTTAATCAGAATCTGGCCGATTTTAAAAGCGAATTGTTCAACCTTCGATTCCAATTAGCAACAGGTCAATTGGATAATCCCATGCGGATTCGTGAGGTAAAGAAGAATATTGCCAGAGTTAAGACCATTCTTAGAGAAAGAGAACTTAAAGCCAATAAGGCTTGACAGGAAGGGAGGAATAACCCGTGGCTGAAGGAGTAAGAGGAAATCGCAAGACTCGGGTCGGAGTAGTTGTCAGCAATAAGATGGATAAAACCATTGTGGTTCTTGTAGAGACTCGGGTAAAGCATAAATTATACGGAAAAACCATTAAACGATCCACCAAACTGAAAGCTCATGATGAGAACAACGTATGTCAGATAGGTGATCGCGTAAGAATCATGGAAACAAGACCATTGAGCCGTGACAAACGCTGGCGGCTGGTGGAGATCATAGAAAAGGCACAATAAGGGAATCAGGCATTATTTTTCCAATGAGGAAGATGGATAAATATGCTTGCTGACCGAAAGGAGGGTACAGAATGATCCAGAAAGAAAGCCGTTTAGATGTTGCTGATAATACCGGAGCAAAAGAGATTATGTGCATTCAGGTTCTTGGCGGTTCCAAAAGGAAATATGCCAATATCGGAGACGTTATTGTTGCTTCTGTTAAAAGCGCAACACCCGGCGGTGTTGTAAAAAAAGGCGAAGTAGTCAGAGCTGTCATTGTCCGTACCAGTAAGGGTATCAGAAGACCGGACGGCTCGACCATCAAGTTCGATGACAATGCAGCTGTAATTATAAATGAACAGAAACAGCCCAGAGGTACCCGTATCTTTGGCCCTATTGCCAGAGAGCTGAGGGATAAAGATTACATGAAAATTATTTCACTTGCACCGGAAGTATTATAGGAGGAGGTGGTTGCTGTGGTGAATGTACCAAGAAAATTGCATGTTAAAAAAGGAGATACCGTAGAAATCATCTCCGGAAAAGACAAATCCAAACGAGGCAAAGTGCTTACTGCATTACCCAAAGAAGGAAAGATAATTGTAGAGGGTGTCAATATACTGACGAAGCACCGTAAGCCGAGAAGCGTTGGCGAAGAAGGCGGCATTATTAAGGTTGAAGGGCCTATCTATGCCTCTAAGGCCATGCTGGTATGCAATAAATGCAACAAAGCCACCCGTGTAGGTCGCAGAATACTGGAAGACGGGACCAAGGTCAGAGTTTGCAAAGTTTGCAATGAAATCATAGATGATTAAGTTTTTCTCTGAAGGGAGGTAAAAGATTTGGCTCGTTTAAGAGATTATTATATAAATGAAGCAGTACCCGCATTAATGGAAAAGTTTAAATATAAAAATGTTATGGAAGTACCCAAATTAGAGAAGATTGTACTCAATATGGGCGTTGGAGATGCAAAGGAAAATCCTAAGTTTCTCGAATCGGCTGTGGAAGAGCTGGCCGCTATTACCGGACAGAGACCGGTAATCACAAAGGCAAAAAAATCCGTTGCTGCTTTTAAAGTAAGGCAAGGTATGAACATCGGGGCAAAGGTTACCCTTCGCGGAACAAGGATGTACGAATTCCTTGATCGACTGATCAATGTAGCGCTTCCTCGCGTACGTGACTTTCGCGGCCTTTCAGACAAATCCTTTGACGGAAGAGGAAACTATGCACTCGGAATTAAGGAGCAGTTGATCTTTCCTGAAATCAACTACGACAAGATTGACAAAGTCAGAGGTTTAGACGTAATTATTGTTACAACTGCAAAGACCGACGAAGAAGCAAGGGAATTGCTGCGCATTCTGGGGATGCCTTTTGTAAGCTGAGACTGGCCCAAAAATAAGGAGGGAAAAGACAAGTGGCAAAAAAATCGATGAAGGTTAAACAACAGCGAGCCCCTAAATTTTCGACCCGCTCTTATACAAGATGCGGACTATGCGGACGTCCGCGTTCTGTACTGAGGAAATTTGGCATCTGCCGGGTTTGCTTCAGAGAATTGGCACACAAGGGACAGATACCCGGTGTAAGGAAGGCTAGCTGGTAGTCAGTCGATACTGGAAGGAGGTATAATTTATGGTAATGACAGATCCCATTGCGGATATGTTAACCCGCATAAGAAATGCATTGGTAGTTAAGCATGATGTAGTACAGGTGCCGGCCTCCAACATCAAGAAGGCCATTGCAGATATATTGGCAGAAGAAGGTTTCATTAAAGGATATACTGTAATTGATGATGGACTGCAAGGCATGTTGAAAATAAACTTAAAGTATGCTCCCAATAACGAAAGCGTCATAAGCGGTTTGAAAAGAATCAGCAAACCCGGCCTGAGAGTATATGCACGCAAGGATGAAGTTCCCAAGGTGCTGGGAGGACTCGGAATTGCCATCATATCCACATCAAAAGGAGTTATGACGGATAAGAAGGCCAGGGAATTAGGTGTTGGTGGAGAAGTACTATGCTACGTCTGGTAATCATAGTTTTTGCAAACTGAAATAGGTAATGGAAGGCGGTGTTAAGATATGTCGCGAATAGGCAAACTTCCTGTGGAAATTCCCAACGGGGTGACCGTTACGGTAAATGACGGAAATGTAGTAAGCGTAAAAGGACCTAAGGGAGAATTGACACAGAAAATTCATACAGATATGCAGGTTATTCTTGAAGGGAACATCCTTAAAGTAGAGCGTCCCTCAAACAGCAAACATCACAGATCATTACATGGACTCAGCCGTTCACTTTTGAACAATATGATAGAGGGCGTAACCAAGGGCTATGAAAAATCCCTGGAGATTAGCGGTGTAGGATACAGAGCACAAAAACAAGGAAAGAAATTGGTTTTAACAGTTGGATACTCCCATCCTGTGGAAATTCCGGAAGAGGACGGGATAGAGTTCGATGTGCCGGCTCCCAATAAGATAGTTGTCAAAGGAATTGACAAGCAGAAGGTAGGAGCCATGGCTGCAAAAGTTCGTGCCGTAAGAGAGCCGGAGCCATATAAAGGTAAGGGAATTAAATATGAAAATGAAAGAATATATCGAAAAGAAGGCAAGACTGCTAATTAGTACGGGAAGGAGTGTAGCTTAGGTGATCATTAAAAAAGATAAGAACATTGCAAGAAAGATCAGACATGCGAGAGTTCGGAAAAAAGTATCCGGAACTGAAGAAAGACCTCGCTTAAGCGTTTATCGCAGTCTGAAACATCTTTACGTTCAGTTAATAAACGACGAAAATGGAACCACCCTTGTAGCTGCTTCTACCCTGGATCCGGCTTTGAGGGATAAAGTTGCGAACATGACCAAGAAAGAAGCTGCAAGATGTGTAGGTGAAGCTGTAGCGAAAAAAGCCTTGGAAAAGGGTATCAAGCAGGTAGTATTTGACCGCAGCGGTTACATCTACCACGGACGTATAATGGAAGTTGCAGCCGGTGCGCGTGAAGTCGGACTGGATTTTTAAAGGAGGGAAACAGATGGACCGAAGAGACCGTATAGATGCCAGTACACTGGATCTAAAAGAAAGAGTGGTAAGCATTAACCGGGTCGCCAAGGTTGTAAAAGGTGGTCGTAATTTTCGTTTCAACACCGTTGTTGTAGTAGGCGATGAAAACGGGCATGTTGGCGTAGGAGTAGGAAAAGCAGCTGAAATTCCGGAAGCCATACGCAAGGGAACCGAAGATGCAAAAAAACACCTGATTAAGGTGCCTATTGTAAATACAACTATTCCTCACGAAGTGATCGGTAATTTCGGAGCAGGATGTGTTTTGCTGAAACCTGCTGAAGAGGGTACCGGTGTTATTGCAGGCGGACCTGTTCGTGCAGTATTGGAATTAGCAGGCATTCGTGATATCAGAACAAAGTCTTTAGGCTCCAATAACCCCAGAAACATGATAAATGCTACCATCGACGGACTTTCCAAATTGAAAACCGTTGAGGATGTTGCCAAACTAAGGGGAAAATCCGTTGAAGATATTTTAGGTTAGGAGGGAGCTGTCAATGGCTAAATTGAAGGTTACCCAAATAAAGAGCACCATAGGCAGTCGCAAGGATCATATTGCAACCATGGAAGCCTTGGGTTTAAGAAAAATTAATTCATTTAGAATACATGAAGATAATGCCGTTATCAGAGGCATGATAAAGAAAGTAAAGCATCTTGTTTCTGTAGAAGAGATCGATGGATAAAGGAGGTGCAACCCAATGAAACTACATGATTTAAGGCCGGCAGAAGGCGCTGTAAAAACTGCCCTCAGGAAAGGCAGGGGAATAGGTTCCGGTCTTGGAAAAACATCAGGCCGCGGACATAAAGGCCAGAAATCAAGAAGCGGCAGCGGTGTGAGACCGGGGTTTGAAGGTGGTCAGATGCCGCTAACCAGAAGGCTGCCCAAAAGAGGTTTCACCAATATATTTGCCAAGACATATTCCTTGGTTAGTTTAAGAGACTTAGATAAATTTGAAGAAGGTACTATAATAACTCCGGGTTTGATGTATGAAAAAGGTCTGATTAAGAAAGCTGACAGCAATATTAAGGTATTGGCCAATGGAGATCTGACAAAGAGTTTAACAGTTCAGGCTCATAAGTTCAGTAAATCCGCCAAAGAAAAGATTGAAGCTTCCGGTGGAAAAGCAGAGGTGATTTAAGGTGTGGGAAACCCTAAAGAATGCCTGGAAGATTGAGGACCTGCGGAAGAAAATAATTTTTACTCTGATTATGCTTTTGGTTTACCGTGTAGGAACTTATGTACCGGTGCCCGGCGTAGACAGTTCCTTTATCAAAGCTGTAATCGATCAGAGTGGATTGCTGGGATTCCTTAATATTATTTCCGGTGGAGCATTTGCAAACTTTACCGTATTCGCCATGTCCATCACCCCTTATATTAATGCCTCTATTATTATGCAGCTTTTGACTGTAGCTATACCCAAGTTAGAGCAGCTGGCAAAGGAAGGGGAAGAAGGCAGAAAGAAAATTGCCCAGTATACAAGGTACTTTACAGTTATTTTAGCTTTTATACAGGCTTTCGGAATTACGTTTGGTTTGGCCAGAAGCAGCGGTGCACTGCTTCAGAATAATGTATGGACCTATATCGTTGTATCAATGACTCTTACTGCCGGTACTGCATTTCTGATGTGGCTGGGAGAACAGATTACGGAAAAAGGCATTGGGAACGGAATTTCTCTGATAATTTTCACCAGCATTATATCCCGGGCTCCCATTGCAGTAGTGAGGCTGTTCGAAATGGCTTTCCGTACAAAGAGCATGAACCCCCTCTTATTGCCGCTTATACTCGTATTTATGGTAGCATTGATAGCAGGTGTTATCTTTATTGATATGGGGCAGAGAAGGATACCGGTACAATACTCCAAGAGAGTGGTCGGACGAAAGGTTTACGGAGGTCAAAGCACTCATATTCCGATGAAGGTAAATTCTTCAGGCGTACTTCCCATCATCTTTGCAGTTTCCATTCTGGCAGTTCCGCAGACCATTGCGCAGTTTACAGCGCAAGACAGCGGGTTTGCATTATGGGTTGATAAGTATTTCAGCCAGGACAGCGGTTTATATGCTGTATTATATGCCTTAATGATTATATTCTTCACATTCTTCTATACACAAATTACCTTTAATCCTGTTGAGATTTCAAATAATCTTAAACAGTATGGCGGATTTGTCCAGGGCATAAGACCGGGTAAGCCCACTGCGGATTATCTTATGCGGATTTCCAATCGCCTGACTTTAGTAGGAGCATTATTCCTGGCATTCGTTGCTATCATTCCTATAGTTGTGACGGCAATTACCAAAGTTCCCATGTCTTTTGGAGGAACGGCCATACTCATTGTAGTCGGTGTTGCAATGGAAACTTCCAAGCAATTGGAATCTCAAATGCTTATGCGGCATTATAAAGGTTTTTTGAAGTAAGGAAGAATCATGATTATATTAAAGTCAAAAAAAGAAATAGAAATTATGCGGGAAGCCGGTAAGATCACTGCCGGTGCTCTGGAACTGATCGAAAAGAACATACAACCGGGAGTGACTACGGCCTGCCTTAACAATATAGCTGAGGAGTATATTTTAAGCCATAATGCAGTGCCGGCTTTTAAGGGGTATCAGGGTTTTCCTGCAAGTATTTGCGCATCGGTCAATGCCCAGGTGGTGCATGGTATTCCCAACGATGAAAGGCTGAAGGAAGGCGATATAGTCAGCATAGACATAGGCGCTGTTTTCAGGGGATATTATGGCGATGCAGCCAGAACTTTCCCGGTTGGGAATATCAGCGAAGAGGCGGCTCTTTTGATTAAAACAACAGAGGAATCGTTTTTTGAAGGCTTGAAATATGCTCGTGTGGGGTATCGCCTTTCCGACATGTCACATGCAATTCAGGCCTATGTCGAGTCAAGAGGCTATTCGGTGGTCAAATCCTTTGTAGGGCACGGTATAGGAAGGAATATGCATGAAGATCCACAGGTTCCCAACTTCGGCAATCCGGGAATGGGACCAAGATTCCGCCCCGGAATGACCTTGGCTGTAGAGCCTATGGTGAACCAGGGGACGGATGAGGTAGAGATTTTGGCGGATGGATGGACGGTATTAACCAAGGACAGAAGTCTGTCCGCTCATTATGAAAATACAATTGTTATCACTGACGAAGAGCCACTCATTCTCACCTTGGAAGGGTAGGGATACCATGATAACAGATGAATATCAGGTTGGCAGGGTTGTGCTGGCGAAAGCCGGCAGGGATAAGGGTAAGGCCTTTATCATTATCCGGCGGCTGGACAATGATTATGTATACATCGCAGACGGCGCAGGCCGAACCCTGAGCAAGCCGAAGAAGAAAAAAATCAAACATCTGAAACCAAGACCCATATTAGTAAAGGAGCTTAAGGAAAAGCTCGAATCAGGCAGTTATGTGCTTGATGCGGATATCAGAAAATGGTTAACTAATTTAGGGTATAACAAATAAGGAGGGTGGTATTCCTTGGCAAAGGACGATGTAATTGAAGTTGAGGGCACTGTCGTGGAAGCATTGCCTAATGCCATGTTTCAGGTTGAATTGGAGAACGGGCATCAGGTACTCGCTCATATATCAGGAAAATTAAGAATGAATTTTATAAGAATTCTTCCGGGAGACAAGGTTACGGTTGAATTGTCCCCCTATGATTTAACACGTGGTCGAATTACTTGGCGCGGAAAAGGATAAGGAGGGCTTGAAAGATGAAAGTAAGACCGTCTGTAAAACCTATGTGCGAAAAATGCCAGGTTATTAAGAGAAAAGGCAGAGTAGTGGTCATCTGCGAAAACCCTAAGCATAAGCAAAGACAGGGTTAAGAACTGTAAAAATATGCAATAATTAATATGGAGGTGTAGTAATGGCACGTATTTCCGGTATTGACTTGCCCCGGGACAAAAGAGTGGAAATTGGATTGACCTATATATATGGTATCGGGCGCAGCAAGGCAAATGAGATTCTGAAAGCTACAGGAGTTAATCCTGATACCCGGATTAAAGACTTGACAGAAGCCGAGGTTTCCAAACTCAGAGAATATATTGACAGAAATGTTCAGGTAGAAGGTGATCTGCGAAGAGAAGTCTCCATGAATATAAAGAGGCTCATTGAAATCGGCTGCTACAGAGGCATCCGTCATCGCAGAGGTTTACCTGTAAGGGGTCAAAACACTAAACAGAACGCCAGGACCCGTAAAGGTCCCAAACGTACTGTTGGAGCAAAAAGAAAAGGATAAGGAGGGTCCAAAGGAATGGCAAAAAGAACAGCACGTTCAACACGCAGACGCCGTGAGAAGAAGAATATTGAGCGCGGTGCAGCTCATATCAAGTCCACGTTTAACAATACCATAGTCACCATAACTGATACGGCCGGTAATGCAATTTCATGGGCCAGTGCCGGCGGACTGGGCTTTAGAGGATCGAAGAAGAGCACACCATTTGCTGCTCAGACTGCAGCAGAAGCAGCTGCTAAGGCAGCAATGGAACATGGACTTAAGACTGTTGAAGTATATGTAAAGGGACCGGGATCCGGCAGGGAAGCTGCTATCAGGTCACTGCAGGCAGCCGGACTGGAAGTTAACATGATTAAGGATGTTACCCCTATTCCCCATAACGGATGCAGACCGCCAAAGAGAAGAAGAGTTTGAGTAGTGGAGGTGTAGATTTAGATGGCAAGAAATATAGAACCGCAGTGCCGTCAGTGCCGCAGAGAAGGTATGAAGCTTTACCTGAAAGGTGACAGATGCTATACGGAAAAGTGCGGCATTACAAGAAGGCCTGTTGCTCCGGGACAACATGGTGTCAGCAGAAGAAAGGCTTCAGAATATGGAATGCAGCTTCGTGAAAAGCAAAAGGTAAGAAGATTATATGGAATGCTGGAAAAACAGTTCAGAAAATACTTTGATATGGCTGAGAATATGAAGGGCATTACCGGTGAAAACCTGCTTCAGTTACTTGAAAGAAGACTGGATAATGTAGTATATCGTTTAGGTTTTGCCAACTCAAGAAAACAAGCCCGTCAGCTTGTGAATCACGGACATATCACCGTAAACGGCAAAAAAGTAAATATCCCCTCCTACAGCACTAATGTCGGCGATGTAATTGCCGTAAGGGAAAAAAGTGCTTCAGGGATGGATCATTTCAAAGGCTTAAAAGATGGTTCAGGCCGCACAATCGTTCAGTGGCTGGAAGTCGATTATGAGAAGCTGGAAGGCAGAGTTATTGCACTACCGTCCAGAGAAGATATTGACATTGAAATTCAGGAGCATCTTATTGTTGAGCTGTATTCCAAATAATATCCCTTTCCCTCAGGATATGGATCAATATTTAATGAGGAGGGTTTGTATTGATAGAAATTGAAAAACCCAGAATACAGATAGTTGAAACAAGCGAGGATAACCGGTATGGCAAGTTTGTTCTGGAGCCTCTGGAAAGAGGGTTTGGAATTACCATAGGTAATTCCCTTCGCAGAGTGCTATTATCCTCTCTGCCTGGAGTTGCTGTAACATCCATAAAGGTTGATGGAGTTCTGCATGAATTTTCCACCATACCAGGAGTTAAGGAGGATCTGGTAGAGATCATTCTGAACTTAAAGGAATTGGCGTTGACACTGTCTTCAGATGAACCGAAGATTATAACCATCAATGCTCAGGGACCAGGCAGGATAACTGCGGGAGACATTATAGCAGATTCTGATGTAGAGATAATTAATAAAGATCATCATATAGCCACGTTAAATGAAGATGCAAAAGTCTTTATGGAGATTACCATAGAAAAGGGCAGAGGCTATGTGTCGGCCGAGCGTAATAAGCGTCCGGGACAGCCTATTGGTATGATTCCCGTGGATTCGATTTTTACTCCTGTACGCAGGGTAAACTATAATGTGGAAAATACCCGTGTCGGACAGATAACAGATTATGACAAGCTGACCTTGGAAGTTTGGACCAACGGAACAATTTCGCCCGAGGAAGCCACCAGCTTGGCAGCTAAGATTTTAGTCGAGCATATGTCCCTGTTTATCGACCTGACTGAACATGTTAATGATGTAGAAATCATGGTTGAGAAGGAAGAAGACAAACAGGAAAAGGCATTGGAAATGACCATAGAAGAACTGGATCTTTCCGTTCGTTCCTATAATTGCCTGAAGCGTGCGGGAATAAATACTGTACACGAATTGACGCAGAGAACAGCAGAAGATATGATGAAAGTTCGGAACCTTGGAAAGAAATCCCTGGAAGAAGTTCAGCAAAAACTGGCTTTATTGAATCTTAAACTAAAGGATAGTGAAGAGTAGAGGAGGGTGAATATGGCCGGATATAGGAAATTAGGCAGAGCAGGGGATCAGCGGAAGGCACTTTTACGCAACCAGGTCACCAATCTGTTATGGCATGGCAGGATCGAAACAACCAGCGCCCGTGCCAAAGAGATCAGAAGTATAGCCGAAAAACTGCTTACCCTTGCTGTTAAGGAATATGACAAAACTGTTAAGGTGACCAAGGAAGTGAACAATGAAAAAGGGCAGACCGTTACTATAGAAGTTACAAATGATTTACCGTCGAAACTGCATGCCAGAAGGCAGATGATGGCATATCTCTATGATATGAAGGAACTTCGCAAGGAAGATGAAACCAAAAAGGAGTATGCAGAACGCCTGAGAGAGGTAAAACATCCCTTAATCGAGAAAATGTTCAATGAGTATGGACCTAAGTATCGTGAAAGAAATGAAAAGCAGGCTTCCAGTGGCGGTTACACCAGAATTTTGAAAAAGGGTCCCCGCAGAGGCGACGGAGCAGAAGTAGTTATCATAGAGCTTGTATAATAATTGGATTTCCTTTTCAAATAATGGATTAAGTTCATGGGAGGTTTCACCTATAGCTTAATCCCTATTTTTTGCAATTTTATTTGTGTTATGATTGAAATACTAACAATTTCAGGTTATGATATACACCAACCTGTTTATAAATCACAAAGCCATAAAGTATTGTTCAGCGGCCGACAGTATCATGGGGACATGTATAGGGAGGAAAAAGCTTTATAATGGAACCTATCATAAAAGCAAGAAATATACAATTTAGTTATAATAATGAAGAAAAAGCATCCGCTCTGGCATTGGATGATGTGTCTATTGATATTAATAAAGGGGAATTTGTTGCTGTCATAGGCCATAACGGTTCCGGTAAGTCCACCCTTGCCAAGCACTTCAATGCCCTGCTTCAGCCCCGTTCCGGTGAAGTTTTTGTCAAGGGGATGAATACAAAGGATGAAGATAAGATATGGGACATTCGGCAGGTAGCCGGAATGGTATTCCAAAACCCGGACAATCAGATGGTTGCAACAATTGTTGAGGAAGATGTGGCTTTCGGTCCGGAAAATATGGCCGTACCTCCCCATGAAATACGCAAGCGGGTAGATGAAGCATTAAAATCGGTTAATATGTTCGAGTTTGCCAAGGCTGCGCCTCATCTTCTGTCCGGCGGACAGAAGCAGAGAATTGCCATAGCAGGCATTATAGCCATGCGTCCGGAAATCATTATTCTGGATGAGCCAACTGCCATGCTTGATCCTTCCGGACGAAAGGAAGTCATGGACACCATACATTATTTGAATGAAAAAGAGAATATTACAATAGTGCATATAACCCATTACATGGTTGAAGCAATAAGGGCCCACCGGGTAGTTGTAATGGAAAAAGGGAAAATAGTAATGGACGGACCTCCCCGTGAGATCTTCCGCCAGGTAACCGCCTTAAAAGAGTTGGGATTGGATGTGCCGCAGATAGTTGAGCTTGCCTATGAGCTGAAAAAAGAGGGTTATGACATACCCAGCTATCCTATGAATATAGAAGAGATGGTGAACTTGCTATGCCCATAAGAATGGAAGAAGTATCTCATATATACATGCAGGGAGGGCCTTTTGAGTCCACTGCCATATATGATATCGACCTGGAAATAAAAGACGGTGAATTTGTAGGACTGATAGGTCATACGGGATCCGGGAAGTCCACACTTATTCAGCATATGAACGGATTATTGAAACCGACTAAGGGAACAGTTTATGTAGACGAGTTTCGCATTGTTAACGACACAAAAGATTTAATAAAAATACGTCAAAAGGTGGGTCTGGTATTTCAGTATCCGGAACACCAGCTTTTTGAGGAAACAGTTGCCTTGGACGTGGCCTTTGGACCCAAAAATCTGGGGCTTTCCAAAGAGGAGATAGAAAAACGTGTGGAAGAAGCTATCCGTTTGGTTAGGCTCGACTATGATCAGATAAAAGATCGTTCCCCGTTTGAGCTCAGCGGAGGACAGCGGCGCAGGGTTGCCATAGCCGGTGTGTTGGCTATGAAGCCGGAAGTACTTATCCTGGATGAACCAACAGCAGGCCTTGACCCAAGAGGCAGAGACGAAATATTTGACGAGATAAAAACACTCCATCGTGACAGAAAAATAACTATCATACTCGTTTCTCACAGTATGGAGGATGTAGCCAGGCTGGTGGACAGAATTATTGTAATGAATAAGGGGCAGATTGCTTTAACAGGCACACCCCGGGAAGTTTTTGCCCGTTCCGGACAACTAAAAGAGATGGGGCTGGATGTGCCCCAGGTTACAAATCTCATGCTGGCACTTAAAGAAAAAGGATTGGATGTGCCTACCGATATCTATACCGTGGAGCAGGCAAAAGAAGTAGTGAAAAAGATTCTGGAGGGTAGGAAACATGCTTAGGGACATTACCATAGGACAATATTATCCGTCAGATTCACCCATTCATCGGCTGGATCCCAGAACAAAGCTGGTCATTACCTTCCTGTTTATCATTATAATATTTTTTGTCCGCTATTATACCGGCTACTTATTTATACTGGCTTTTTTGGCACTGATCGTAATTCTTTCAGGAATACCCGTTAAATATATTTTAAAAGGCCTTCGACCCCTCTTGTTTATCATATTGCTGACCTTTTTCATTAATATTTTCTTTACTGCCGGAGAAACAACACTCTTTACCCTTTGGTTTATCCGGGTGACAAAGGAAGGGTTGAGGCAGGCCTTTTTCATGACCTTAAGACTTGTATTTCTGGTAGTGGGTACGTCGCTGCTTACTTTAACCACCTCGCCTATTTCACTTACTGATGGAATAGAGTCGCTGTTAAGGCCGCTTAGGGTAATTAAGTTTCCTTCCCACGAACTGGCCATGATGATGACCATAGCCCTCCGTTTTATTCCTACCCTGCTGGAGGAAACTGATAAGATAATGAAGGCACAAATGGCCAGAGGGGCAGATTTTGAAAGCGGAAATCTCATACAGCGTGCAAAAGCTATGGTTCCCTTACTGGTTCCCCTGTTTGTGTCTGCCTTCCGCAGAGCGGATGATTTGGCTATGGCTATGGAAGCCCGCTGTTATCGCGGAGGTGAATCCAGAACCCGTATGAAGGTATTGACCATGGGGCGTCTTGATGTTCTGGCCTTTGCATTTACGGCAGCTTTTATTGCTGCTGTACTCCTGAATACCTATCTATAGGGCAGGGGGAAAGATTGCAACCCATACTGAAGAGGTGACTGCAGCCGAAAAATGTGCAAAAGTGAGAAGAATCGCATGAAAAACATAAAACTGGTGATAGAATATGACGGGCACAATTATGCAGGCTGGCAGAGACAGGAAAATGCCGTAACCATACAGCAGGTTTTGGAAGATGCACTTGAGAAACTGACAGGCAAAAAGACACCCGTCATCGGCTCCGGCCGAACTGACAGCGGAGTTCATGCCAGAGGACAGACAGCGAATTTTTTCACTGATGCCTCAGTGCCTCCTGAACGCTACAGTTATGCCTTAAATGCAATACTGCCCCGTGATATTCGAATAAAGCACTCAGAAGAGGTTCCGGCTGATTTCCATGCCCGGTATTCGGCAATCGGAAAAACATACCGCTATTCCATGGTGCTAAGCCCCCATGGTGTTGCCATAGGCAGGCATTATTATTGTCATATCCCTTTTCCGCTGGATGTGAAAGCGATGAAGGAAGCAGCTGAGGAGTTTAGAGGCACTCATGATTTTGCAGCCTTTATGGCTTCCGGATCCTCAGTAAAAACCACCGTTCGCACCGTATTTGATGCCAGATTGGAGGAAGAGGGTGATTTCCTTCACTTTTGGGTAACAGCAGACGGTTTTCTGTATAATATGGTACGTATAATGGCTGGAACCTTAATCGATGCAGGAAGGGGAAAAATCAGCTCTTATTGCATAAAGGATATAATCATCTCAAAAGACAGGTCTCTGGCCGGATTTACGGCTCCTGCCCACGGCTTATGTCTGGAGAGAGTTTATTATAAAAATCTGCCTGAAAATATGGTCTGAAATGCTGTAAACAGCTATATAACAAGGAAAAACACCTTGACACACCAGGCGGCTTGTATTAAAATTGAGTTTAGTGTCAAATAAGGTCCACTAGCCCCGGATCTTCACTATAGATATTTGGAAAAAAACTTGAACCAGGAAATCGTATAAGAGATGTTTATTTTAATGCAGATTGGAGGGAACCATCGATGAAAACCTATATGGCCAATGCCGATACCGTTGAAAGAAAATGGTATGTAATAGATGCCAAAGGGAAAACCCTTGGACGGCTTTCATCTGAAATTGCAAAGATTCTTAGGGGTAAAAATAAACCCAGTTATACTCCTCATGTAGATACAGGCGACTTCGTTATCGTGATCAATGCTGAACAGGTAAAGGTTACCGGCAAAAAGGCTGATCAAAAATTATATCGCAGGCATAGTTCTTATCCCGGCGGCCTGAAAGAAATGACCTACAGCCAGTTAATGGAGAAGAAACCAACTGAGATCATCAGACTGGCGGTTAAGGGAATGCTTCCCAATAATCCTTTGGGAAGAAAGATGCTGAAGAAACTGAAGGTTTATGCAGGACCGGTTCATAAACATGAAGCACAGAAGCCGGAATTGCTTGAAATATAAGGTGCACGAAAGGAGGAAGAAATAGATGGCCAAAGTAGAATATTATGGAACAGGAAGAAGAAAAAAATCAATTGCCAGGGTTCGTTTGGTTCCTGGAGAAGGCAGGTTCATAATCAATAAAAGAGACATTGACGACTATTTTGGGTTGGAAGCTTTAAAAGTTATAGCTCGTCAGCCTTTGGAGCTTACTGAAACAGCCGGCAAGTTCGATGTCTTGGTTAATGTACATGGCGGCGGGTTTACAGGTCAGGCAGGCGCTATCCGTCATGGTATCTCCCGTGCACTGCTGCATGCAGATCCGGAACTGAGGCCTATTCTGAAGAAAGCCGGGTTCCTCACCCGCGATCCCAGAATGAAGGAAAGAAAGAAGTACGGACTGAAAGGCGCTCGCAGAGCTCCCCAGTTCTCAAAGAGATAATTTTTATAAAAATGAGTATAAAACAGTCACAGAAATGTGGCTGTTTTTATTTTATCTAAAAGCACTATATATAGTAAACATAGTGTGAAATAGCACTACATATAGATATTATAGATATAACAGGTGAATATGGTTAGACTTGTAGTGATTAATGAAGTGTTGTTAAATGTTGGTCATGATTTAGTCAAGTCCAAAATAGTGTGTAAATTACCTCGGTTTGTCCAGCTGGTATGATAAAGGACATTGATGCTATCAACCGGACCAGACGAAAGCTTTTATGCCGCGAAAGCTGTTGATAATGAGTACATGGCATGTTAGGCTGATTGCCAGGCATCACCACTCCAGCGCAAGACATTACACCATTATATAGACTTAATCGGGAAGTGTATAGCTTAAGACAAGGGTGTCCACCATGAGGTGGAATCTGAAGGAA
>ERZ773359.437-NODE-437-length-59535-cov-6.790232_pt1 | contig 59535 bp, 54 predicted proteins | sample MGYA00374955_ERZ773359 | MGnify/ENA primary metagenome ERZ773359 (study PRJEB29098, sample SAMN04486028) | biogas fermenter metagenome | study: EMG produced TPA metagenomics assembly of the Biogas fermentation microbial communities from Germany - Plant 4 DNA1... | reverse complement strand
ATACAGGTACATTATTGTCTTGACACTAGTGGAGGAATAGGTTTATAGTATATTAGCGGGTGCAAATAAAAAATATTTTTGCTATGTATTTACAGCCATGGCCATAGGTTTAGCAGCAGTTTTCTATAATTCCGGAATTTGGCGGCATAGCGTTCTGCTGACGTCAAGCTCTGAAATTGTAAGCCGGATACGTGCGGTAGTGCACATGGGGATTAGGTGTCCCCTTTGCGGGGGGACGCGTTCTTTTTTAAGCTTATTTTCCGGCAATATCCAGGAAGCATTACATTACAGCCTTTTGGGCACTTTTACCTTTTTTGCGGTATACTTGCTGCTGCCCTTTCGCTTTTTGCTGGCTTGGGGCAGAAAAAGTCCTGTCCTTGACCGAATCAAAGCTTTTGACTGGTGGTTGGAGGAGTATTTTCTTTATCTTTTAGTCATAGCGTATGCCCTACAAGTTCTGTTGGATTATCTAGGCATATTGCGCTGGTATGCATAATACTATATACGGTGGAATAAAGGGTAAACCGGGGCGATGTAGAATTAAAAAATTAAAGGTCTCAAGTTTATTGCCGGATAAGACGAAATTTAAGCGTAGTAAAATACCGCATATATTTAATACTCCACCGGCACAAGATCTGCTCAACTCCGGTAATGAAGAGTGGTGCTCAATGGTTGCACAAATGGCAAGACCAACTTTAATTTAAAAGGAGGCATCTGTTAAATGTCAGGAATGGAAAATCTAAAAAATGTGTTGCGGGAACCTAATGTGGTGGAACTAAAACCATGGAAATCAATTCATGAAGAAATTAAAGAACCCATGGTAACCGGTTTGGGACCCATCGATATTCCCGAATCGGTCTTGGCAATGGGATTTGCCCGCATTACTGAACCGGTCAGTTTGGGTAATCCCACACACAAACATCCTTTTGATCAGTGGATTTACATCATTGGTGAAGGAGAAAATTTTGCTGAACTGGATGCCGATCTTGAAATGACCCTTGGTGATGAAATTATTAAGATTAATTACCCCTGTTATATTTTCATTCCCAAAAATGTAATGCACTGCCCCTTAGAAGTAAAGCGAGTCGGTAAACCGTTTCTCTTTATTGATGCTAGGATTACCGAGGAAGCATCTGTACGCCCGGCAACTATCAAGAAATCTCCCCAAATTAAATACATAGCAAAAAAGAAGGAGTAATAATACAAAATAAGAAATAAAAAAAGAAGGGATGCTTTTTAGCATTCCTCTTTTATCGCTTTTTTTGGCGGTTTTGCCATGGCATTTATGAACCTTAACAAGTCATTAAAGCTTTAGGTTTATGTTCCTTCATAACGTAGGCAGGAGATGTTAGATGAAACAGACGTACAATTTAACGGAAGGAAAAATTGTGCAAGTACTATTTAGGCTTGCCCTTCCCATTATGGCAACATCCCTAGTACAGCTGGCTTATAACCTGACGGATATGATCTGGGTGGGTAGAATTGGAGCGCGTGCCGTGGCAGCCGTCGGCACTGCCGGTTTTTTTACCTGGCTGGCAATGGCTTTTATTCTCATTCCCAGAACAGGAGCCCAAATAGGTGTGGCGCAAGCGGTAGGTAGAGGCGACTCCCAGGAGGCAAAAGTTTATATACAGCACAGCAGCCAAATGATAATTATTCTGGCTTTATTTTATGGGGCCGCCTTAATTATTTTCCGCAGGCAGTTAATTGGCTTTTTTAAGCTTCAAGAAGCAGATATTATACAAAACGCCATTGCCTACTTGGTGATCATTTCCTGTGGACTGGTTTTTTATTTCCTGAATCCTGTATTTACTGCCATTTTTAACGGTTATGGGGATAGTAAAACACCATTTCTGGTTAATACAGTAGGACTGATAACCAATATGGTTTTGGATCCTCTGATGATTTTCGGGATAGGACCCTTCCCCCGTCTGGAGGTTGCCGGTGCCGCCATTGCCACCGTCATTGCCCAGGCGGTGGTTACGCTAATTTTTCTTTTACTGGTAAAAAAAAGACCGGAGTTTTTTTCCGGAGTACGTCTTTTTGTGGGCATGAAAAAGGAATATGTGAAAAAAATTATTAAAATGGGATTTCCCCTTGCTCTGCAAAGCGGTTTATTTACCATCTTTGCCATGGGTGTTACCAGGATTATTGCCCAATGGGGCCCTATACCCATTGCCGTACAGAAAGTAGGCTCACAAATAGAAGCAATTTCCTGGATGACGGCGGGAGGATTTGAAGCGGCCATGAGTACTTTTGTGGGACAAAACTATGGGGCAAGAAAATGGCGGCGGATAATTAGAGGGTATTTGGCCGGCATGTCAATCATGTCAGTCATTGGAATTTTGGCGACAGGACTACTGATTTTTGCTCCTAGACAGCTATTTTCAATTTTTATTCAGGAAGAAGAAACAATCAGGCAGGGGGTAATATACCTGCGAATCTTAGGTTTTTCCCAGTTATTTATGTGCATTGAAGCAACTACTGCAGGGGCTTTTAACGGTTTAGGCAAAACAATTCCTCCTTCCTTTGTAGGCATCTTTTTTAACGCCCTGAGAATCCCCCTGTCTTTGCTCCTGTCTGCCACAAGACTCGGTCTTAACGGAATATGGTGGGCAATAAGTGCCACCAGTATTTGTAAGGGAGTTGTGCTGTGTACCTGGTACTTGTTAATGTTAAGAAAAGCACCGGAAACAAAAGCAATGCTGAGCGGTTAAAAGTTGCTAAAGATATTAAGCGCCAGCTCTCCATCGATGGAGGGCGCTTTTTTTCTGTGCATACTAAACCGGTTTAACCATAAAGTGAAGAGAGAGAAGTATTGGCAGCAAATAAGGATCATGTTATGATGTTGATAACGAATTTTTAACAATAATTGTGGTCCGGTTTGCGAGGTGGCATATGATTGTAAGTGTGATGACTGTGAAACTATATGCTCCGTGGATTCATAGTCTCAAAGAAAAAAGAATGACCGTAAAAAGCCTTTGTCAAAAACTGCGTAATAAATTTAATGTGTCGGTTATTGAAAGTCAAGCCCAGGATTTGCACCAAACCATTTTTATTTCCATTGCTTATCTTGCCAATAATGCTGCCTTGGCAGACAGTATGGGTGACAAAATTGCCCGCTATATTGAAACAAATACAGATGCGGAAATTGTGGAGCTTTTTATTGAGCAGGAATAGTAGTCAAAAACTACCTCAAGTTATTGCCTTGGGCAATAGGCGGAAGAGAGGAAAATTAAAAAAATGAAAGGAGGCAAATAAAAACAAGCGAATATTATTTTTTATAGTAAGTTATTATGTAATTTATAAATGGAGGTAATTTAAATGCAAAACTTGGCAGGTAAAGTTGCTTTTGTTACAGGTGCGGCCAGTGGTATTGGCCTTGGTATTGCCAAAGCGTGTGGTAAAGCCGGCATGAAAGTTGTCATTGCTGATATTAGGCAGCAAGCTATTGATGAAGTACTTCCTTATTTTCAAGAAAGAGGCTGGCCGGTACACGGCATCCAGCTTGATGTTACTGATCGCAAAGCTTACGAAAAAGCCGCCGATGAGGCAGAGGAAGTATTTGGTAAGATTCACCTTTTAGTAAATAATGCCGGGGTAGAAGTACCTGCGCGCCCCCTTTGGGAAGCAACCTTTGAAGATTGCGACTTCATTGTAGGTGTGAATATTCAAGGCGTGCTAAACGGGATTCTTACCATTGTCCCACGCATGCTTAAGCACGGGGAAGAAGCACATGTAGTAAGTACAGCTTCAGAATCCGGACTGTCTGTGGTTACAAATTGTGCCCTCTACTGCATGACAAAGGCTGCAGTAATTGCTTTAATGGAAACTTTAGCAGCCGATCTGCAGGGAACAAATGTAGGAGCTTCCGTTTTTTGTCCCGGACCGATAGTGGGAAATCTTAGAGCAACTTCGCGGCAAGTGCGCCCACAGCACCTGCAGAACACCAGCGATCCGGTACCGCCTGCACCTCCTGCTGATGGGGAAATGCCGCAATTTGATTTCAGTAAATTACTTATGCCGGCAGAAGAAGCAGGAGAAAGGGTTTTGCGCGGTGTTCGCCGCAAAGACCTCTATATTTTGACACATACAGAATTTAAAGAAGGCCTGCGGAAAAAATTCGACGCCATCCTGCGCGCTTTTCCCGACCAGCCAATTAATGAAGATTTCCTGAAAGCTTTCAGCTTCCTGATTACCAATCCCATTTATGACACACAAACTACACCCGGTCCCCTTAAGACAGAAGAAAATTAAAGAAAGCATATTAATGTTCTCATTTGGGTCTGCATATGTATGATTAGAGAAAAAGTGCTTATAAATAAAAAAGCGGCAGAAAAAGTTTGCTAAATATTTGCAAGTTATTGCAGGCCCAATTTTGTAGTAGGGGGATGAAGACAATGTACCCGGCTAAAATTGCAGAATTTATTGATCATAATTTGCAGGCAACGAGGTACTTTCTGAACGAAGATATGAAGAAACATACTACTTTTAAAACGGGCGGTCCGGCGGATATTTTAATTATGGCATATACCATAGAAGACCTGCAAAAATTAATATCTTTTATTTTAAAAGAAAAAATACCTTATATTGTCATTGGTCACGGCAGCAATCTGATTGTTGGCGATAAAGGTATCAGAGAACCGGTGATTAAGCTGGAGAAAAATTTAAGTAAATGTACCGTCACCGGTGAAGTAATTGAGGCGGAAGCCGGAGCTTTACTTACGGATGTGGCAAAACTGGCCCAAAAACATGCCCTTACCGGCTTAGAGTTTGCCTGTGGTATTCCCGGGACAATCGGGGGAGCTGTCTTTATGAATGCCGGGGCCTATGGCGGCGAGATTAAAGATGTCCTGGAAGAAGTGCTGGTTTTAACTAGAGACGGCAAATTAAAAGTCAGAGGCGTCCGGGAGCTAAATTTAGGGTATAGAACCAGCATTATGCAAAAAAACGGTGATCTGATCGTCAAAGCCAAATTTAGATTTCAAAAGGGTGAACAAGAGGCAATACAAAAGAAAATGGATGATTTAACCCGCAGGAGAGAGGAAAATCAACCTCTTGATTTTCCCAGCGCCGGAAGCATTTTTAAAAGGCCGGCCGGGCATTATACCGGTCAATTAATTCAGGAGGCCAATTTGAAAGGCTACAAAATCGGTGGAGCGCAAGTCTCTTTAAAGCATGCAGGTTTTATCATTAATACCGGCAATGCCACCAGCAGCGAGATTGTTAAATTAATTAGGCATATTCAGGCAGAAGTAAAAAAACGTTTTAATGTGCAGTTGGAAACAGAAGTGAAAATGATAGGCGAATTTTAAGTTGCGGGAGAATAATTAACCGACCGGCAATGTTACCGGTCGGTTAATTAATTACCTGGTAAGTATTATTTCAGCAAATTTTTCGCCGCCGCATAAATTCCTTCCGCATCATAGCCATACAAATGGTAGAGATATTCCGGCTCTCCATAACCGGCAAACAGATCGGGAATACCAAGGCGCTTGAATTTGCAGGCAATGCCTTCATCAGCCAGCACTTCAGCCACGGCACTGCCTAAACCGCCAAAAACTGTATGGTCTTCGGCGGTGATGATGGCGCCTGTTTCCTGTGCCGCTTTGATGACGGTTTCTTTATCCAGCGGTTTAATGGTATGCATATCAATGACGCGAGCTTGAATGCCTTCTTTGGCTAATTTTTCCGCTGCCATCAAAGCATGAAAAACAATACTGCCGGTGGCAATTAAAGCAAGATGATTGCCGTCTTTCACGGTAATTGCTTTGCCAATTTCGTATTTGTACTCTTCCTTATAAACAATGGGCTCGCCGCCGCGGCCGATGCGAATATACATGGGCCCTTCCCAGTCTATTGACGCTTCTACCACTTTGCCGATTTGATTGGGATCTCCCGGAGCAATTACAGTCATATTGGGCAGGGAACGCATAATAGCTAAATCTTCCTGACCATAATGGGTAGGACCTGCCCCGGTAGTCAGTCCGCCATGGGTGGCCACAATGCGCACAGGCAGGTTGGCATAACAGATATCGGTGCGAACCTGCTCACAGGCGCGCATGGTGGCAAAGGTAGCCATGGTGGAAACAAAAGGTATTTTCCCATCCAGGGCCAAGCCTGCAGCGATGCCCATCATATTTTGTTCGGCTATGCCCACATTAAAAAATCTCTCAGGATGCGCTTTTTGAAAATCACCGGTTCTGTTGCTGCGCATTAAGTCAGCGGTGAGGACCACAATTCTCTCGTCTTTACTGCCGATTTCAGCCATCTTTTTACCGTAAACTTCCCTGGCCGACATTTTTTCTACTAAAGAGAAAAATTGAAATGTTTCTTGTGCCACCATTATTCACCTCGCTCCCTTTCTCTGGCTGCGTCCAGTTCAGCGCAGCATTGGGCAAGAAATTCCGCATCAATAGAACCGGCATGCCAGTTGGCGTCATTCTCCATACAGGGAACTCCTTTGCCTTTAACAGTTTTCCCAATGATAATTGTGGGTTGGTTGGCAGACGGGGGCGGTAACCGGTCAAAAACGTCCACAATTTGTGCAATATCATGACCGTCTATTACTTCCACATTCCAGCCAAAAGCTTGCCATTTTTCCGCATAAGGTTCCAATTTCATCAGTTTTTCTGTCTCACCATCCAGGGAGAGCATATTCCTATCAACTAGGGCCACCAGGTTGCCCAATTGGTAGTGTGCCGCGGCCATGGCCGCTTCCCAGACGGAACCTTCTTGGGTTTCACCGTCACCCATTAAAGTAAAGACCCTGTTTTGCCTACCGTCAAGTCTGGCTGCTAAAGCTAAACCGACGCAGATGGATAAACCGTGTCCCAGTGAGCCTGTGGCAATTTCCACGCCGGGAATTTCTCCGGAGGGATGTTCACCAAAGGGGCTGCCGGGTTCCCTATATTTTGCCAGCACTTCATCCATGGTGAAATAACCGGCCATGGCCAAGGTAACATATAAACAGCCTGCCCCGTGACCCTTACTTAAAATGAATCTGTCCCGATCTTTCCAGGTGGGGTTTTGGGGATCGTATTTCATGCCATATTGGTATAATACCGTCATCATATCGGCCATGGAAAGATCGCCGCCAATATGGGTTGCTCCTTTATGGCACAAACGTAAAATATTTTTCCTGGCTTCACAGGCAAGATCTTTCAGCCTTTCCACTGTTGCTTTGTCCGCCAATTTTTTCACTCCTTTATCCGGTTTTGCCGGCTGATTTTTTCCCTTGTTACCATTTTACTATGTTCTGGACAAGGGCGCAAAAGAAAAGCGTTACTTTGGCGCCAAAGTAACGCTTTTAATAGTACCTACTTGATAAACATCTAAAGAGGTTAATTCCTGTAACTTTTTTTTGGCTTTAGTGCTTGCAGCCACCAAAAGGGATGTGGCCGGACCGGCAGATTTATGCACATCAAGGCCAGGGTCTGCAGCCAAGTGAAAATCGTACCCGGCTGTAGTTGCCAATTGCCGGGCTTCATCTAAGACACCTTTGGAGCCGACAGGAAGAATTTCATGTACCCACGCTTGTTGCAGTAGTTTCTCTAAAAGCGGCACATCAGGCAAAGGTCCCGTTAACACTTCTGTGCCCACTTTGGGCTTACCGACACAATACACAATATCACCGGCACGAGCTCTGCCTAGCCGCAGGGTTGCCGCGGAGGCTTTGCCGATAACGGTAATTCCTACCCCGGTTTGCACAGTAGGCATATTTTCTTCCGTACTGCCGGTAACGGTGACATCCGTTAAGCCGGATACCTCCAGCTCCTGGCTAATACCTTGCAAAATTTCTTTACCTGTAGGATCCATTTCCACGCTTAAAGTATTAATAATTACAAGCGGTACAGCGCCGGCCGCCATTATTTCCAGCAAAGGTACGCGCACAGTACAGCGTCCCACAACCTTTCCGCTTGTGGCTACACGGTCTGCTGCTTTAGAACCAATGGCGCCTAAGGAGTCGCAAGCAATGACAAGTATGTTTTCACTGTCTAGTTCCACCAGGGTTAAATCGCGAATGTTTTTTACTTTAGGCATGATAATTTTCACCGGCTTTTTGCAAGACCTTGCTTTGGGCCAAGAGTGCAGCAAGAATAATATTTACCGCGGAGCCTACTGTTAATGACGGCAACATCGCCAGAAAAAAGCCGCTTCCGTAAAGAGGGACCAGCAATAAAGGAGCAATGACACCATTTGCTGCAATGGCCGCAATGACGGCCAGGATTTTATAGCCTTTACGGAACAAGTAACCGAAAAGGCTCACATAAACTGCCATTTGCACGCCCACGTATAAATGTACAGGCAAGCCTAAAGGGAAGCCTACTGTGGCGGCACTAAAAAGGTGGCCCAAAAAACCTACCAAAGCTCCACCCCAACCGCCAAAAAGAGCTGCCGCTAAAAATCCGGGTAGAGAATCTAATGCCACCGTGCCGGTGGGACTGGGGATTTTAATGAATCCTCCCACACCACATAATGCAATCAGTAGTGCCAAGCGAATTAATTTTTTTGCCGACATGTTACTGTCTCCTTTCTTTAATTTTCATAAAAAAAGCTCACGGTCAGATGACCGTGAGCTTTACCATCACCCACGTTTAGCTCTTTCAGGCAGGTCTCCTGGCTTAGGTTCATGGGCTCAACACACCTTCCCGGCTGTTGCCAGTGGTATTACGTGCCGCCTCCCCCTTACAGTGGCGGGTCCGCCCGGGATTTGCACCCGGTTCCCTATTCTCCCCGTAGGGCACCTGAAAGAGTAGTAGAGCTAATTTATGTTTTATGTCAATAATATTATTTCTACTTTCGCCGGCAAAATCCTCCTTAAATAAATCTTTTATGGCAGTGGAGCAGAAAATTAAAGGATTTTGTCCAGTTTAAAGCGTAAATATGTACTAGTATATCCAAGAAGTCAAAATATAAGGGGGAATAGCTTTGGGAAAATATGATGATCTCGTCTTTACCATCCCCAAGGAATTTCATGATTGGTATGGTTTCGCCTCCCCACGCGGTTTTTTCCGGGGCACAACAATGATGCCTAAAGCCAGGGTTTATATGGATTTTACCGCAGTCACCAAGGAGCTGGTGATGGAGGTGCCCCATACCCACCATGCCGTGGATGAGTATCTAGTTTTTACGGGGGCCGATCTAAACAACTTTTTTGAGTTTGATGCGGAAGTTGATGTTTGGTTGGGTGAAGATCCCGAAAGGCTGGAGTTATTTACTATTACTGAACCTACGATTATTCGTGTACCGCCCAAACTCTATCACTGCCCGGTCAACTTTAGACGTATTTCAAAACCTATTATGTTTTCAGCTGTTTATCTTGACGGTGACTGGTCAAAAATTAACCGCCGCGTAAACGCGGAAGGACGGGAAGAATTCACTTATGACGGTGCCGGTATTCGCCGCTGTGTAAAAAACAGAGCCCAAGAATGTGTTTATTGCGGCCAGTGCTTTTCCGAAGCCATGAAAGAGTTTCTGGAAAAGGCTAAAGAAGAGTCTGCCGGGGATGAACGGCTGCTGCCTTTTTATGAGATGGCCAAACTGCCGCGTACCGGCAAATATGATAAATATGTTTATACCTTTAAACCGGAAGCACATAATAATCCCAATTTCCTCAGTCCCCGGGCCGGATTTCGGGGTTGGAGTGAAATGGAAGAGTCCCGGCTTTGGTATTTATACAATCTTGTGCAGCGTGAGTGCACAGTGGGAGAATTACATATGCACCACGCCGTAGAAGAGTACCTCTTCTTTACCGGGGCAGATATAACTGATTTCTTTAATTTTGATGCGGAAGTGGAAATTCAACTGGGTGAAGATCCGGATCATCTGGAAACTTATACGATTACGGAACCCACTGTCATACGGATTCCGCCAAAATTGTGGCATGGTCCCGTTACCTTTAAGCGAGTCGGCGCACCCATTAATTTTATGCCCTTCTATCCCGCCGGTAATTATGGCCGCGTTATTCGCCAAACGCAAACTGACGGCAGCTCGCACTATCTTTATAAAGGAACCGATCTGCCTAAATAAAAGAAACTTAAAGGAGCCTGTATGGCTCCTTTTTTTGGGAAAATGTCTGTTGAATTTTTCGCAAAAAGCGGTATAATGTAAATCATATATACTATCGCAAATTATCTCTGTTATAGGTAAGGAGAGGAAAATGGGAAAAACATTAGCAGAAAAAATTTTCGATGCCCATAGAATTGACATGCCTTTTCCCGAGACGCATGTCCTAAAACTGGATATGGTTTTTTGCCATGAGATCACTACACCCATTGCCATTACCGATTTAATGGCCCGGGGTATGGACAGAGTTTTTGATCCGACAAAAATTAAGGCGGTCATTGACCATGTTACACCGGCCAAAGATTCAAAAACGGCTGAACAAGGTAAAATCTTACGCGAATGGGCCAGAAGACACGGCATCAAAGATTTCTTTGATATTGGCCGCAACGGTGTTTGCCATGCCCTTTTCCCGGAAAAAGGTTTTGTCAGGCCCGGCTACACTATTATTATGGGAGATTCCCATACTTGTACGCATGGCGCCTTTGGTGCCTTTGCCGCCGGTGTGGGCACTACCGACTTGGAAGTAGGTATCTTAAAAGGTGTTTGTGCTTTTCGTACACCGAAAACTATTAAAATTGTTCTCAATGGCACTCTCAAACCGGGTGTTTATGCCAAGGATGTCATCCTTTACATTATTAAAGAACTGACTGTTAACGGCGCCACCGATAAAGTTATAGAGTTTACCGGACCCGTTGTGGATGCCATGTCCATGGAAGCACGCATGACGCTGTGTAATATGGCCATTGAAGCGGGTGGCACCTGCGGTGTATGCTATCCGGATATGAAAACGGTGGAATATTTATGGGAATACATTAAGGATGAATTTGCTTCCAAGGAAGAAGCTTTGCAGGAATACTCCAAGTGGATTTCTGACGCAGATGCCCAGTATGAAAAAGTGTATGAATTTGATGTTTCGCATTTGGAGCCACTGGTAACTTATGGTTATAAACCGGATCAGGTTAAAACCGTCCGGGAAATGGAAGGAACGGAAGTTGATCAAATCTATATCGGCAGCTGCACCAACGGTCGCATTGAAGATTTAAGAGTGGCCGCTGCCGTGCTTAAAGGTAAGAAAATCAGTGATCATGTGCGGGCCATAGTTAGTCCTGCTACCCCTGAAGTTTATGCACAGGCTTTAAAGGAAGGCCTCATTGAAATTTTCCTTGATGCAGGTTTTTGTGTCACTAATCCTACCTGTGGCGCATGCCTGGGGATGAGCAACGGAGTCTTGGCCAGTGGTGAAGTTTGTGCTTCCACAACAAACCGTAATTTTAACGGCAGAATGGGTAAGGGCGGCATGGTGCATTTAATGAGCCCGGCCACTGCCGCTGCCACTGCCATAGCTGGTAAAATTACAAACTCACCATTATTTCAAGGATAGTGGAGGAAAAAATGAAAAATTTCAGTGGAAAAGTTTTATTTTTGGATCGCAGTGATATTAATACCGACGAAATTATTCCGGCAAAATACCTGACGGAAATTACAAAGGAAGCCTTAAAGCCGTATTTACTTGAAGACTTGGTCCTTGAAGGTTTTAACCACAAGCATGATCTTCAAGACAAAGCGGTCATTGTGACCAGGGCAAATTTCGGGTGCGGTTCTTCCCGGGAACATGCACCGTGGGCTTTAGAGGTTAACGGTATTAATGTGGTGATTGCGGAAAGCTTTGCCCGGATTTTTCGGCAAAATATGTTTAACTGCGGGATGATGGCCATTGAGTTGCCGAAGGAGAAAATAGATTATCTCTTTGCCAATTATGCTGGGAAAGAAACATTTATCAGCGTTGATGTGGAGAATGATACAATTGTGGTCACTTCAGGAGAGCAAAGGGAAGAAATAAAATATACCATTAGTGAATTTGATAAGACTTTAGTAAAAGAAGGCGGTTGGGTCGGTTACGCCGACAAGCATTATTAGTTTTGCCTAAACGCAAAGGTGCGCAGTTAGTGCGCACCTTTTAAGTTAATTGTCCTTTTTAAAACCCGGGACCGGAGTCTGCTTTTCAAAAACAGGGTTGTAGGTCAGGATACCAAAAACTTTATTAAAATCTTCATTAATGGGCTCATCCGGGAAAGCACGCAGGATAGCTTCTGCACGTGCCTGCACGCCGCGCTTAAATTCAGCATGGGTCAGGATATATAAATCACCGCGTTTAATTCCCCGCACCACCCGTTCACCGGCTTCATCAGCATCGCGGATAATTTTGCTGAAATCTACTTGCGGTGGCGGCGGCGTCTTACCGTCTTTCGGTGGCGGCGGAGGTGTGGGTGCCGGCATCTCTTTCCCTAAATGTTTAGCACGAACTTCACTGGATGAAAGGCCCAGGTTGGTTTGGAAGGGGCCGGGACAGAACACGCTGGCGCCAACATTTGTGCCGGCAAGATCTGTAGCAAGGGTTTCCATCACGGTGATAACAGCCATTTTTAAAGAGTTATACAGGGTAAAACCGGGTACCGGCACCAAGCCGGCCTTTGAGGCGGTGCTGACCACATGTCCCCCTTCGCCGTGCTTTAGAATGCGCGGTAAAATGGTGACAATACCGTTGAGAACACCTTTATAATTGACTTCAATGGCCAAATCAATATCTTCATAAGAATCTTTCCAGACCGGGCCTTCCGGCACACCAATACCGGCATTGTTTACCAAAACATGAATTTTACCGAATTTAGCTTCCGCCGCATCGGCTGCTTTCACATAAGCTTCACGGTCGGTGACATCCAGTTGAATGCCAAGTACAGGCCAACCATTTTCCTCAAATATCGGCAGTGCTTCGTCAATGGCTTTTTGCCGCAAATCGGCAATGACGACATTCATTCCTTCTTTGGCACATGCCTTGGCGATCCCCAATCCTAAACCACTGGCTCCTCCGGTAATAAACGCAGTTTTGCCTGCTAAATTTTCCATATGTACCTCCTTGGGATCTCTTTTTATTTAAATTATATCATGTAAAAAATTGCCGTCTAGAAGTTTTTGCAAAAATTGTGTCAATGGTCAGAATAGATGCTATTTGTCATTTATTCCAGCAATTTTTGTTGCAGTTTCCGTATGCTTTGTGTACTGACACCGCAGCTTTGCAGGTATGCCGTTACGCCGCCATATTTAGCTTGTAAATGGCAAAGTAAAGCTTCCATACTTTCCGGCACAGAACCGAAAAAGCCCCAACAATAATCCGGGCGCCCCCTTTTTTGCGGTAACATCTCAGGGTGCATATTACTATATCTAGGCCGCAGGCAGCTCATGGAGGCGCTGTAATCCATTAAAATGTCCGTATCACTTACGCCACATGCCCCTAACAATAATGCCGTAATGATGCCTGTCCGGTCTTTACCTAGGAAACAGTGGTACATAACACCGCCTTGCCACTGAGCACAGATGGTAAAGACCCGTTTCACCCATGCCTTTGCGGTCTCGGCTATTTCAATATAAGTGTCCCCCAGATCAAAATTGCCGTCCTGGGGAGAAAGCGGTAATTCTTTGTTGCCGGACTGCAAAACGGAATGATCAGCAGAAATAGGGCAGTGGATGTACGTAAGCCCTGCTACCTGGCTTAAAGCGCTGGGGGTTTTTTGAACCTCATCATTGCCACGTAAATCAATGGTTAAAGTAATGCCATAATCAAGTAAAAATTGTAAATCATAGGGCGTTATATTTGTGGGGCAGTCGGAGCGCAAAAATACGCCGTACTTAGTAATTTTGCCCTCCATGGCGGCAAAACCGCCCAAGTCGCGAACATTAACCAGTGTTTCCAAGGGAATTCTTTTGTATTTAAGCACAGCATGCCTCCAAATTCTTAAGAGTATTTAAACAACCGGTCTGGCAGCAGACCGGTTGTTGCTGAAATAGTTGTTTTTAGTTTTTGCTCTTTATTGTCCGGTACCTGTTGCTTCGCTATAAGTATAGGCAAAATTAAAAATTTGTGCAAGATCATTTAGCCTGAAGAAATTATTGCCCCCGATGTTGTAAGCGGGCAAAGGGACTGTTTTGCCGTCAACAACTAGTTTATGGGTACTTGGTTTTATCCTTTTCCCTTCATTTTCAGTGGTCAGTTCGCCGCCAATGGCAGTATAAATTTCACCGGTGGTACAAAGGATGGTTTGCGTAGTCTCATCAAAGGTTACGGAAAATTGTGAGCCGGTATGATTTAAAGCCAGAGCCAAATCACGTAGTTTAATGTAATCATGACCGTCAATATTGTAAATGGCAAACATAATTTCGGTACCATGTACTGTCAGGGACTGCAGGGAAAAAGTTGCTTTCTGTCCGGCTTTAAGCTTACCGTCACCGCCGTCTCCCACCTTAATAACGCAAACAGGACTGGTGGAGGAAGGTGTGGTCCCGCCGGTGACAATGTAGGTGCCGGGCTTGTTGAAGCTAATAGTAACCTGGCCGTTATTGTCTGTAAGATAATCTGTGGGCTTAAAATCAATATAGATTGGGGTAAACTGGTTTGGTTTTGTGTCATAAGTGAAAGTTTCTAAATTTAAGCCTGCACGCCACGCAGTTAGAGTAATTTCTTCACCGACATCAATTTCAGCATATTTCTTGTCAAACATGGCTGCTCTATAATGGGCAAAGGTAGTGAAATCCGAGTAGCCGTTTATATCGAGCACATCACCGTCTTGAAGGACTGTGGTGGCGCTTACCGGTGCTGGAGAATTGTTGAGATAAATATTGCCGCAGTTATTTTCGTTTTCCAGACCCCAAACAGCTGCCACAAAGGTAAAACCGCCGGAATCGTATGCTTTCCAGGCGCTGCCGCGCCCGTAAGCAGAAGCATGTAGTTCGGTCAAAATATCGTTAATGGTATCGCCAGGCTCAAGGACCACGGGATAGTAAGCAATGTAGTTTCCGTCCTTGTCCGTCATCACTTCCCCGTCCACAGTGAGATTGATGTAGACATATTGGCCTGTATTTTCACTAACTTCCACAATGGCGGCACCGGCAGCATAATTGCCCGTGGTGCTTTTAGCTACCACATAATAAGTGCCAGGGTGATCAAAGCTGATGGTAAAATAGCCTCTTTCATCAGTTTTAATGCCGCTAGGGGCCAGATTTTCTAAATCGGTGCCAATATAGATGTCGGCGACAAACCCCAGCGGTGTATAGGAGTAGTCAGGGTTCATATTCATAGTTTGCGCCTGCATGGTAATGTATTTTCCTGTGACCGTTTTTGTTTTGGCGGGCATGACGAAACTAGTGGGCAGCCAATTGGTGTCATAAGCATGTAAATAATAAACTTCCCCGCCTGTTGTTACTTGCGCCGCATCAACATAATTTTTGCTGTCAAAGGCCAAGGCATTGAATAGAGGTTCATAACCCCAGATTTTTGTAAACAAGTAAAACCCGTATGGATTGTCGGCGGCAACGCCTTCTTTACCGTCTTTGTATTCCAGCTCATGCAGCTTGGTGACGGCATCTACAACCGACATACCTTCCTGCCAAGGTAGCGGATAAAGGATAATGGGCTTACCACTGGTACCGCTCACCGGTTCCCCTTCCACGGCAAGACTCAAATAAACATAATTTTGCTCAAGTTCCATTGCTTGTGCCAGGGGTTCTTCCGCTTCCGGCTCGGCCTCATAAAGGGCGGTTACAGTGATATTTTTGGTAATCTCACTAAAATCCCTGTTCCAACCGCTAAAGTTATACCCTGTATGTTCCTTCACTTCCGGCGGAGTAGCGCTTTCACCATGCTTAATTTTTTGCACGGCCAGAATAGTGCCGTCATAGCCGTCTTTGAATTTAACGGTGAAGGGACTATCGTGGCTTGTCATATCGGTTTCCGTTAAATCAACTTCAGCAGTAAAGGTGAGCGGCTTGCCTTCCAGATCATAATAAGTAAAACTTACTTTACTGCCTGCAATGGCTAAAAGCAAGCCTTTTCCCTTAATAGATGCACTTTGTATGTTATATTCGCTGTCTGCCATGCACCCGGCGGCGGCGTATGTAAAGTAAATATCCATGTTCATATCATCTTTTACTTCTAGTAAGTCGCCGGCAATAAAAACTTGATCATAGTGAGGATCGTTGACACTATGGTTATGTCCCCAAAGAAAGATGACATTGGGGTGGTTGTTTAACAGCTCTACCAGCAATTCTGCATTGCTGGAGGATCTTGCGGAAAAGCTATGTAACGGGAAATGCGTCATAATAATAATAGGTATATCGGTGGGCGCATCCTGCAAAAATTCTGCCAGGGCGGCAATATCTTCCTCCAGGAAATCTTGAGCAAAATTCTGGGCGGTTGCGGCGGCGTTAAAATTATAAATAATGTACTTTTCCGTAGCGGCGGCTATACCGTTTGGGTTTAATTGTTTGGCGGTGGGGTGATCATGGTAGTTGGCAAAATCCCCGCCGGCGCTTGGATACCATTCATGGTTGCCAAGGGTGTAGATGGTACCTTTTTTAATAAAGCCTGCTGTCATATAATTATCAACGGTATCCATTACCCCTTGGACATAATCCCAGTACAGTTCAGGAGTTTGCGCATAGGCACTGCCCAGATCGCCACAGATACCTAAATAATCTATGGCCTCCACAGTATTTTGTAAATTGTTCAGCCATAAATCAAGATTATTTTGTTGATAGGCTGTGTCATAATGTACGTCAGAAGTAAAGGCAAGATAAACAATGTCTCCTTGGGCGGCACTAACATTCAGCCCGGAAAATAAAGACAGGACCAGTATCAAGATCAGTAAGAGTGAAAGCTTTTTGCGCAGAGCCATTTTTCTACCCCCTTTTTTAGAAAATTTAGAATTAACTGACTATAGTATAACATATGCACCCTTCCCTGTCATTAATTATTCCCTTCTGTGAATTATGACCGCCACTTGTGAAATAAAGCTTTAGAGAGTCTGCCTTAATTAAGTGAAAATATTAATTTAAACTTGCATAAAAACAAACTCCCGATAATAGCCATAAAAAATAAAAAGGTAAGGATGCGAACATGCAGGTCAGTGTCTTTATCTGCCAAAAACAAGCAGATTTGCGCAGGAAAAAATTTTATGGGCTGTTTGGCTTGGGACTGGTTGTTTTTGTTTTTATTTTTTGGTCTCACTTTAATTTCCCAGGGCGTATTTTCGTAAACCAGGAAGCCTTGTCTAAGATTCAAATTGCTTCTAGCGAGTATCCTTATTTTAACTACACTGTAAGGTACCCTGCACGTAAGAAACTGTATTATCAACAGGATTTAAACCAAGGCACACTGGTACCACCAAGCCATGATTATGTATTTACTTTAGGCACCGGCCAGGAGTTCTTGTTTTACTACAGTCCTACTTTTAACAAAGTTTATGACCGCGATTACAGGCAAATAGTACCCAGCCATGAGTTAAAAGAAATGCTTTTAGATTTAATTGCCTTATATAAACAAGAAGCGCAAAAAAAGTACGGAGAACTTTTAGTGTGGGAAGAAGTAAACCATTTGTTTCCTAAATATGCCACCGCCAAGATTACAGATATTTATACCGGTTTATCGTTTTCTGTGCAGCGACGGGAGGGAAGTGCCCACGCCGATGTGCAGCCTTTAACGGCGGCAGATACCGCTGTGATGAAAAAAATCTATGACGGGCAGTGGAGCTGGGAACGCAGGGGCATTATTGTGGAGGTGGGCGGTTATCGGATCGCCGCCTCCATGCATGGCATGCCCCATGGCGGGGGGAAAATTGTTGACAATGATTTCCCCGGCCATTTTTGTATCCATTTTCTTGGCAGCTATATTCACGGCGGCGGCATGGACGGCAGGCACCACCGGGAAATCCTGAAGGCTGCAGGCAGATTGCCTTTAGATCATTTCTAATATAATCTAAAGCAAGGCAAAAAGACAGGAACACGCTCCTGTCTTTTTTGCTTGAGCACAACTTTTAAAAGAAAAAATTTTATTATAAAATTTATTAAATATTGAAGTGATGACGGCAAAATTAACGTCTATAGAGGTGGAGGCAACCGGAGAGGGGGGGAGAGATGAACCCAGAAGAAATTTTAATCAAACGAGCAGTGGCGGGTGACAAAGCTGCCTTTGCACAGTTGGTGGAAAAATATAAAGCTTACGTGTTGGCAATTATTTTACCTCTTGTAAAAGACAGCTTTCATGCCGAAAATGTGGCACAGGAAGTTTTTTTACAGCTGTACATCTCTTTGCCCCAATATCGGTTTGGAGGTTTTCGCACGTGGTTAGGTCGTATTGCCACGCGCAAGGCCATCGACTGGAGGAGAAAACAACAAAAAATACGGGAGAAGGAAGTTTTTTTACCGGAAAATGAGCACTTGGCACAAGCAAGCAAAGATTTTATGGAAGAGAAGTTAATCCGCCGGGAGGAGGCGGAGAAAATTAGAGCCCTTTGCCGCCAGCTACCGGGAAATTATCAAACTGTCATCGAGAAATTTTATTTTTTAGGAAAAAGCTATCGTGAAATTGCCAGGGAAGAAAAAATAGCGGTGAAAACTGTGGAAACAAGATTATACCGAGCCAGGCAAAAGCTAAAAGAACAGTGGGAGGAGAGTCAGCAATGAAACATTATACCCGCCAAGAGTGGCAAGCTTTTGCCGCAGGGCAGGTGAAAGCTTCTCAGTGTACAAAGATGGAAAAGCATCTTCTGGTCTGTGATCAATGTGTTGATCTCTATTTATCTTTAATTACGCCGGCGGATGAGTCTTATGCCGGTACTGTGCTTAGTCCCGACTTTACTGCCAAAGTAATGCAAAAGGTCAATGCTTTTGCAAACAAAAAACAAGCAAGCAGCAGGCAAAGAAGAAGTTTTCTTTACTATGTGGCTGTGGCGTGCCTAACTCTTATTTTCACCTCTGCCGGGGTGTTTCAGTCACTGACACAGGGTCTTCCCCAAAAAGCACGGGAAGAATTGCAAACGGTCTCCTTTTTCGTGAAGGAGCAGGAAGAAAACAGAATTCAGTTTGGGTGGTCAGAAATGCTATTGGAAAACACTTTATCCGTACTGGAGGCAATAAAACCTAATTAAGACAGGGGGGTTTAATTTGCAAAAAAATAAATTTGTCGTCTTCCTTTTGTCATTTTTTCCGGGATTGAGCCATATTTATCTGGGCTGCTTTTCTAGAGGATATATATTCTTGGGCTTAACAGCAGTAGGGATCATTTTTGTTCTAGGGTTATGTGCTTTGTTTAGAAGTGAACAACCTCTTATTTTGCTGCTGGGTTATCCGCTACTCTGGTTTGTTGCCTTAGTGGACAGTATGGCTTTAACCGATTTGGTCAACAAGTCCATTTTAGCGGCAGATACTAAACCGGAAGGGGCCTATAACTTTGCGGAGCAGAAAATGGTTGAACAGAATAGAAAAATTATTGCCTGTCTGTTGTCAGTGGTGCCCGGAGCCGGCCATATGTACCTGGGCTATCAAAAAATGGGATTGGAGTTGATGTCTCTCTTTTTCTTCTCCATATTTTTCATTGATTGGACCAGAATCAGTCTCTTTATCTTTATTTTACCGGTTATCTGGTGCTACAGTATGTTCGATGCCCTGCATAAAGCTTCCGGCGGAGAAGCGGGAAAAGAAAGCGATATGGCATTGTTTACCCTTTTCGCCGGTAAAAAAGGCGGGGCAAAACTTCTAGGATATGTTTTAATCAGTTTGGGGCTGCTCTTGATTTTTGAGCGGATTATTTCTCCCTTAATACCATATACAGTGAGACATTACCTGCAGACAGTAATTGTTGCTTTACTTTTAATTGCAGGAGGAATCAGGCTGCTTATGGGGCAACCTGCTACAGATCGGGGAAATGATGAGGAGGTAAAGGAATGCGAAGGTGGAGAGTAGGGACAATCTCCCTGGGTATTCTGTTAATTGCTTTAGGGGTAATTATTCTTGCTAGCCAAGTTCGCCAAGTCTTGATCCTGAAAACACTTTTACAATGGTGGCCGCTCATACTTGCAGTTCTGGGGTTGGAGATACTTGTTTATCTCTATACTGCCAAAGAACCGGAACCTAAAGTAAAGTATGATACCTTCAGTATGTTTTTAATCTTTGTGGTGGTACTTGGCAGTATAGGAGCTTATGCGATTACTGCCACCGGTATTATGGAGCGTATTTATTGGACTGTAACCAGTAACATTATGACGGTGGAACTTCCTGCACAAAATGTAAAAGTGGACGAGAATGTGAAAAAAATTGTCGTTTCTGCACCCCGGGGGAGTTTTACCGTCAGGAAAAACAGTACTCAAGCCTTTACCAGTTTCGGCCAAGCTACCGTTAATGTGGTCGGTGATGAAGAGATTGATTTTTTATTGCGACAGTGCCAGCCCATTACATACCAAGCAGGGGATACGCTCTTTGTGCAATTTTTATCAGTCCCTTGGCAGGGAGATACTAAACCGGGCATCAGAGAAATCCACCGTACTTTACTTGTACCGCCGCAAGCGGAGGTAGAGATAAACGGTTCCCAGCTCAACCTAGAACTTGACTGCCAGGCTGTGCAGCAGGACTGGTTTATCAAAGGAAACGGTTTAATTGATATAACTTTAGCTGCTCCGGCAGATTTGGCCGTAGAAGCACAAGTGAGAGATTTAAGCCAGTTAAGCGGTAATGCGGCGTGGGAGGTGGAGGAAACATCTGCATCCGCCACAAATGACGATGTGTACTACCTGGGCCGCATGAAATGGGGGGATGGCCAAAACAAACTAAAAATTATTTTGTCCAGCGGGCAAATATCGCTAAATGTAATTTGAATTGTTAAAGACAGGATTATGCCTGTCTTTTTTAATTGAGATAAAGCAAATTTATTTAGGTAAAAGATGGCAATTTTCTTTGTTGTTTAGTATAATTTTTAAAACAACAAAATGGTAATGTTTACATATAAAGATACAAAGAGAAAGGAGGATAAGTTTTGTTACTGGAAAGGATTGATAAAGTCTTTAGTTTTGCTGCCACAGAAATTAAAGAAGTACAGATAAAAACCATTAGCACCCCGGTGAAAACTATTGTCCACGAGGATCCAAAGATTAAAGTGCATCTTTATGGGACGGTAAACAAGGGGGCTTTAGCTGAAGAAATTGCCCATGTTAAAGAGAATATACTTACTGTTGAAGTAAAGCCGAAAAAACGCTATCGTTTTTTTAACTTTAACATGGGTCAAGATTTTGCTTTAAACCTCGAGCTTTACCTGCCGGCAGATTATAAAAATAATCTTTGCTTCGATACTGTTTCCGGCAGCGTGGATACTGCAGATTTATTTCTCAACAGGCTGGAATTTCACTCTATTTCCGGCGGTCTTTGGACCCGGAAAATTCAGACAAAGAAATGTAAATGTAAAACTAGTTTTACCTTCTGATGTTCGTTTTACCGTTAGATTTAACTCTCTATCCGGTAAAGTCAACAGCGATTTTCCCATTTCTGCCCCTACTTCCACAGAAACGGAGGAAGATTACTTAATAGAGGTGAGCACGGTTTCGGGCAATATTTATCTTATGAAAACATAAATTTCCTATAGTCTTAGTTTACTGTAAGTGGAGAAACTGCCCTTTGGGAGAGAAAGAATCTTGTCATTTATTGCCCGGGAAATAAAAATATGTCGCAATCTGTCTCCGGAGGAAGTTGCTCCGGAGACAAAAATCTTCTGAGCAAAAGCCTAAAGCAAAAGCCCAAAAGTCTAGGATAAAGCGCTGGCAAAAACTGAACGCAAACAAAAGCAACCGGGAAATTTCCCGGTTGCTTTTGTTTCTTAGGGGAAAAGCTTTTTAGAGATCTGCCGGCGCCTCGTGGGGAATACGGGCCACCACTTCTCCGTTATACGCAAAAACGGCTTCCTTACCGTCTGTAATTTCACCGATCACGGCGGCTTTGGCACCTTGAGAGTGGACAGCCGCCAATACTTCTTCCACATCCTGCGGGGCTACTTGGAAAAGCATCCTGGCCTGGGTTTCACAAATAAAGATTTCTTCCGGTGTTAATTGCATTTTTGTGGGTACAGCGGAAAGCTCTACCTTGGCCCCTAAACCGCCAAAGCGGGTAGATTCACTGACGGCGGCACCGATGCCGGCAGCACCCAAATCGGAACAGGCATTAATTTTACCTGTTTTAATGGCGGCCAGGGATGCTTCCATGGTGGTTCTTTCTTCCTCAAAAAGGGCCAGAGCAGGGCGCAGCTCGTCCACTAAACCGGCGCGATAAAGTGTATCGTTGCCGTCATTGCCGGTTTCACCCACAATAATTAACTTATCTCCTACATTTTTGGCAGGTTTGGTTAAAGGTTTGTCGGTGACAAGGGGACCGATTACGGCAACGACAAGGGCTGGAACTATATCACTGAAGGAGGAGGAAAAACCGCCTCCTACCACAAATACTCCCATAGCTTTGCACATATCGCTGATGCCTTTAACCATAAGATTAACTCGTTCATCGCTGGTCATTACTTTGCAATTGCCGCAGGTACAATGACCTTTAAAGCCGCAGGGGCCTACTAAAACTTCTTCATCCAAGGGGCGTGTGCCAATAAAATCAAGTAAAAACATCGGTCTGCCACCCATGGCCACCACATCACGCATGGCACCGCCCGCCCCGGTGGCGGCTGCATCGTATGGGCGTGGAACGGCCGGTGAGCAGTGGCTTTCCATTTTTGCCACCATTAATTCTCCGTTGGGCATACGCAAGACGGCAGCATCATCATTGGCATCGGGCCCTACCAGTAAACTGTCAGGCCAGAGAATATTAACCTGCTCATTTAATTTTTTAAAGATGCCGAAATCAATGGCCTTGTCTGTGTTATGATGTGGGTGGACAAACAAAGCATGCATTAAAGCTCTTTCCAATCTGTTCATGAAACTGACCTCCCTGTGTTCATTGCACCGGCCTTGGTTTGCCGCATTAACTACTTTATTTTACCCGATCCGGCCGGCATCTTCAATAAAGCTTTAACTTTTCTACACTATAAAAAGTGAACTTACTAAAGCTAAAGTTATATTATATACATTTGCTGTCAAGCTATAGTTAAAGGAGCTGGCAAGTAAGATGAAAAATTCACAGCAAAAACCTTATGAACTTTTGGCTCCGGCAGGAAGTTTTGCCGCTTTACAGGCGGCCGTTCAAAACGGTGCCGATGCCGTTTACCTGGCAGGGAAAGAATTTGGTGCACGCAAATATGCCACTAATTTTTCTGCTGCAGAATTAGAAGAAGCTGTGGCGTACTGCCATACGCGCGGGGTTAATGTCTATGTTACTGTAAATACCCTGGTTCTCAACGCTGAATTTGCGCGGTTAAAAGCATACCTTGATTTTTTATATGTTACCGGTGTAGATGCCATCATTGTTCAGGATCTAGGTGTGCTGACATATTTGCGTCGTACTTATCCTGATCTTGCCATCCACTGTTCCACACAGATGTCGGTGCAGACTGCTGCTGATGTGAAATTTTTAGCTTCTTTAGGGGTGAAAAGGGTAATCCTTGGTCGAGAAATGTCTGTGGCAGAAATCAGGCAGGCAAAAAAGGAGACCGGTGTGGAACTGGAAGTTTTTGTACACGGAGCTCTTTGCATTTCTGTTTCCGGCCAATGTTTAATGAGTAGTTTAATTGGCGGCAGAAGCGGTAATCGTGGTTGTTGTGCGCAACCATGCCGGAAGAAATATACTCTTTATGATCTTGAACAAAAAAGGGCGCTTCCCTCTGCCGGCGGGGACTATCTCTTAAGTACTAAAGATTTATGCACCATTGATTGTCTTAAAGAGATTATAGATGCCGGAGCTTTTAGTCTTAAACTGGAAGGGCGCATGAAAAGCCCCGAATATGTGGCCGTTGTGGTGAAAGCATATCGTTCAATTTTGGAGGCAATCTACAGCCATAAAAAAGTCGATCTGGAGTCTTTGCGGCAAGCATTAAAAATTTTTAACCGTGGATTTACCAGGGGCCATTTATTTGGCGACAGAGGTACCAAACTTATGAGTTTGGACAGCCCGGGGAACCGGGGATACTACCTGGGTGAGGTGGTAGATTATAACAAAAGGGCCGGTAAAATGACGCTAAAACTGGCGGCTGATTTATATCAAAATGATGAAATCCAGATTAGAAGAAAAAGGGAAATTATTGGCGGTCGCGTAGAGCGTCTGGAGCATAAAGGTAGAGTGGTGAAACAGTGTACAAAGGGTCAAACCTGTCAGGTAAATTTTAAACATTTTGCTTACCCCAAAGAAGCTGTTTACAAGACATATGATCAAAAATTGATGCAGAAGTACGGCAAGCTTTGCCAAAAGGAGCAGCTTACCATACCGGTAAAATTTAAGGTCAAAATTAAAAAAGACCAACCTCTCAGTGGCAGCCTTACCGACGGTACATACGCGGTAGAAGGGAGCACAGGGGTTATTCCGGAAAAAGCCGTAAAAGTGGCAGTTTCGGCAAATCAAGTGGAGGCGCAGTTCGCAAAGCTGGGGGGTACGCCTTTTCTGGCGGAAAAAATTGAGGTTGATTTAGACCAGGGACTTGCCGTTCCGGTAAAAGAACTTAATAGACTCCGCCGGATGCTAGTGGAAAAACTGACGGCAAAGCGCAGCCGACGCTATGAGAGAAAATCCCGGCTACATGACTTGTCCGAGGTAAAAAGAACTTTTAGTAAAAAGCCAAAAACAATTACCTTAACCTGTTCCGCCAGTAATTTAGTACAGCTGGAAAAATTGCTGGCTTTAGGCGTAGAAATCATTTATTATAAAGATCTAAAGACCCTGCCGGCAGCGGTACAACTTGTGCGTGAAAAGCTGTTTCAGGGAAAATTAATCCCGGAAATTTTCAGACTGGCATCCGATGAAGGTCTACAAACATATAAAAAGTATGTAGAGCAATTGGGTTTGGATACGGTACTAGTTCAAAGTTACGGCCATATAGAGCTTTTTCAGGACTATAAGCTTGTGGCTGATTTTAATTTAAATATTGTTAATGATTATGCATACCGGTTTTATCACGAGAAAAATTTTGCCAGGATCACGCTTTCACCGGAACTAAATTTAAAACAAATTGCAAGTTTTAATCTGGATCCTGGCAAAACGGAACTGGTGGGATATGGTTACCTGCCGGTGATGGTGATGAAGCATTGTGTTATTGACACTGTTTTCAATCGGCAAATAAATTGCGGCCTTTGCCAGCAATCGTCTTACGGTCTTAAAGACAGTTTAAATGAAGTTTTTCGTATCGTAAAAAGAGATGCTTGCTGTACCGAAATTTATAATGCCAAAAAATTATTTTTACTGGAAAATTTAAAAGCACTGGAAAGCAAGGGCATTGGCTATTTACGCCTTAACTTTTTGGCGGAAACGGCAGAAGAAGTGGAATTAATTGTAAGGCTTTATCAAAAGGCCATACAATCAGCTCTCACCCAGGCTGATTGGGAAAAAATCACACAAATTAAAGCAGCCGGGATTACCTACGGGCACATCAACAGGGGAATTGAATAAAAAACAGGTCGGAATACCCGGCCTGTTTTTATTTGGTAGAAAGTAAAATTAACCTTGGTTAAAATTTAATCACCTTTGGTTCTTCTGTAAAGGAGTAAATGGTGGCGGTGGCGTCTTTGAGATATAAAACTTGGTTATTACCGTCACCGGCTTGATATCTGTCTTTTAAAGAAGGATAAGCGTCTAACATATGCTGTTCAGCTTCAATTCTGGGATCATCAACTAAAGTTGCTGCTACACGGATCCATTTACCGTTTGCCATGCCGCAAATTTCCACTTTAGGATTGGCTTTAATTTGTTTGGAAACATCTTTGGACCTGCCCGTTTGTATGTAGAGCTTGTCCTCAAAAATTTCTACAGTGCCAAAGGGTCTTACTCGGGGCTGGTCACCGTCCATGGTGGCAATATAATAAGTACCGCATTTTTTTAGAAACTCATAAACTTCCTTCAGGCCTTCTTTCATGCTTTCGCCTCCTCATGCTTATTTTCCAACATCATTACATCATATTAAGAAAATTTATGCAAGTTTAGTTTTGTCTGTTAGCGGCTTAATATTTGCAACAACTCATCTGCAGAAGTGTTTTCATCCACATTTATTCTTTTTAAAGCCCGTAAAGACTGGGGTAAACCTTTAATTAAAGTATTAATTCCCGGTTCGGTGGAAAGAGTTACTTTTACGCCCATTTGGCTGAGGATTACTTCCGTTAAATCACTGTATTTGCCCAAAGGGTAAGCCAAGGCAAAAACGGGCTTGCCGATTTGTGCTTCCAGTTCTTGACGGGAGCGGGCAAAATCGGTTCGCAAAGCGGCAATGAAAGCTTCTTCTTTTTCCCCCGCCAGAGGTTCCATGGCTTCCCTGGCTGTTTCACCTTCAAAAGCTTTGTGTTGATGCATATCGTAGGAATGGCTTTGTATTTCAATGAGCCCCGATGCCACCATTTCTCGAGCTTGCTCATAATTAAAATGAGGATAAATTGCTTGCGCGGTATCTTTATATGTGTCTTTACCCACCAGGGAAACAATGGGGAAGATGGTTGCTTTCAGGTTGTATTTTTTTAAAATGGGATAAGCGATTTCGTAATTGCTGGCATAACCGTCATCAAAAGTTATCACAACCGGTTTGGGGGGAAGTTCTACTCCTTTTTCCACATAGTCAACCAGCTGCTGCAAGGAAACTGCCGTGTAGCCATTTTCTGCCAAAGCCTTCATGTGGGCGGCAAATTGCTCTTTGGAGATAATAAGGGGACCGGTTTCGTCCGCCAGATGATGGTACAAAAGAATCGGGACCTTTACAGTATAGGCGCTGTCGTCTAAATTGTATTGCGCTTTATATTTGGCCGCTTGTTCCCGGGCATTGGCAGGCGTGACATAAACCCCAAAATCTTGTGGGATATATTTTGTTTCGTCGCCAAAGATTTTGGCTAAAGCCATGTCTCCCAAGGCATTGCGGAAATGCGTTTCATCATAAAAGAAACGCGGGTCTGTATTAAGAGGATGCAAGGAAAAATCCCAAAAAGGAGTAATTTCTGCAAGCCTTGTGTAAACTTCTTCCACCTGCTCCGGATCAAAGAAGCGGGAATACTCGTAGTACAAGGGAAAGAAAATAACAAGCAGGTTAATATGCTTTTCCTCACAAAGTTTTTTGATTGCGGCTACACTATGAATGAAGTCATCAATGTGATGAAGTTTATATTCATATTTAGGGTAGTTTAAAAACACAGGATATTTTTCATAGTAGCCGTCCAAATCCTGAATTCGTTCTATATCCCGTAAAGATTTATCATACGCACCTGTTGCCACCTGAAAAACATCAAATGTTTGCGGCAGATACCCGTCACGGCGGAAACTCCGGATTTTCTCCAGCCCATAACTGGGATTGGCGAATAAATATTTGCCGTAAAACTGCCATAGTGATGAACCTTCCGTCCGGGCATGCAAGATGTCAGTGAGCAGATTTGCATCTTTGTCGTACTTATAGGCATTAACTACGCCTAAATTTAAAACCAAATTTTTTACTTCGTAATGATCAACTATATACTGCACTGTTTTGGTGACATCGGCTATATAAGCACCGTACATAAACAGATTAAAAAAACGGGCATCCATGTATGCATTTAAAAGTTCCACAGAAAAAGAACTGCTGGCAGAACTGCCGATAATATAAGAATCATATTGCCGGTGATGTCGATCCAAATAAGCTATTTTGGCCACGCGGGGATTTTTGGTGAAATTAAAAGCGTACCATTGAAAAAAGCGATCACCAAAAACACCAAAAGGATCTGTGACATAATTAAAAGCACAGATTAGCAAGGCAATGAGAAGCACAGAAGCTAAAAACATCAATAACCACTGTTTTGATGACATTTTTCTTACCTCAACTGTAAACAGTTTAGAATTGCTGGTAAATAAATTCAGAAGCAATAAACCCTTGACGGTAGATACCAAAAACGACTAAAACGAAAAGCGTTACCATCACCAGTGCCCACTGGAAAGCCCAATTTTTTTGTTCCAGGGTTTTTCTGATGCTTGTGCCTTTTTCCTGAGCAAAACCTACACCTAAAATTATAAGACTGCCACAGAGCACAAGCAGGTAATCAAGTTTTGTTAAACCCAGGTCCAATAAAGCCCCCGAATTAATGGCACTTGCTTGAAAGAAGAAAAATGTTTTTTTCAGCATCTGTAAGGCTGCTCCCAGGGAAGCTGCACGGGTAAAGTATCTGCCGATAAAGACGAGAAAATTGGTACTTATTATTTGTATTATTTGCCAAAAGGGTCCCTGTGGGTTGATCTGCACCTTTTGTAAAAAATTTTTCATATAAGGTTCAATAACGATGGCAAAAGAGATAAGCAAGCCGTTATAAATACCGAAGGCAATGTATTTTAAATTGGCACCATGCCAGATACCGATGGTAAAAAAGACAATAAAGGAGGCAAGGGAAGTGGGAATAATTTTACCTAATTTGCCTGGAAAGAGTTTACGTGTTCTTTTACCCAGTTTATAAAAAGGCTTTGCTAAAGAGAGCGGGAAAAAGAGATAGTCTCTCATCCAGTCGCCAAGGCTAATATGCCAGCGTCGCCAAAAATCTGCCAAGGACGTGGCAAAATACGGGCGCCGGAAATTTTCCCGTAAATTGATGCCCAGCATTTGCGCTGTGCCCCTAACAATATCAATACCACCGGAAAAATCGCAATAAATTTGTAGACAGTAGAAAAAAACGGCAAAAGCAATGATGGAACCGGAATGGGAAGTAAAATTGTCCAGCACAGTGTTAACAACCACCACAGCTCTGTCGGCAATAATGATTTTTTTAAAATAGCCCCAAAGCATTAGTTGGATACCGTATTTTAGTTGGTCAAAATCTAAAGCATGGGGAGCCGTAAGCTGGGGGGCCAATTGATCAAAACGGCTGATGGGGCCTTGAATAATCTGCGGGAAAAAAGAGACAAATAAAGCGAATTTGGCGGGATTGGTTTCCGCTTGATACTTGCCCCGGTAAAGATCAATTAGATAACCGGCCGACTGGAAAGTATAAAAAGATATACCCAGCGGCAAAAGCAGGGAAAAGGAAGGCAAAGCAAAGCCTGCCGGAGCTAAAATAAGATTTAAGCCGGCAATGGCAAAATTGTAATATTTTAAAAAGGCTAAAAGTCCAAAGTTAAAAAGCAAAACGGCGGCAAGCAGCCATTTTTTCCGCGTCTTATTTTTCCAGCGGCTAAGCAGTAAGCCGGCAAAATAAGTGGTTACCGTGGTGAGGAGCAGAAAAAAGATTAATTTTATCCCGGCAACAGCGTAAAAAAGATAGCTTGCTACCAACAAAACTAACCATTGGTAGCGACCGGGAACTGTAAAATAAACAAAGAGGGTGATGATGAGAAAAAGAAAAAAGACCGGTGATGTAAGCGACATTATGGATTATCCCTCGGCTTGCAGTTTTTTAATCAGGTTAATGATGGCTGTCACAGAATTAAAATTTTCCGGCAGTAAATGCTGGGGACCAATATCAAGCTTAAAAGTATCGTTTAACTCTCCCACCAATGTTATAATATCGAAAGAATCCAAAATATCATCATCAATTAAGTTGGTTTCTGCGGTAAAGTCCACATCCGGATTTAATGCCGCCAAAATGGCAAGTACTTTTTCTTCCATTATCATTACTCCTTCCTAGTTTTGGGTAAGTATAAAAGCCCGGCAGATTCCCAACCGTCATCATGAAAGCCACTTTGCTCATAAAGTTTCCGCGCAGCCAAGTTTGTTGTTTGCACCCAAAGTTGAATTTTTCTTTTTCCTTCTCTTTGCATAAGTGCAGATAAAAAAGCCAGAAGTTTACGGGCAACACCCTGACGGCGAAATTGAGGCGAGACTGCCAAGTGCCAAATAAAGAAAGTATTGCCTTTACGGGCAAATTCAAGGACACCTTGAAGCTTGTCCGCTTCTTTACAGCAGATTACTTCTCCTTGGGCAATTTTTTGCTCAATTTCTGCTTGGGTAGGAATGCAGCCCAAATAGGGGTCAAAACTGGCTTTAATTAGTTCCAGCACAGCTTTAGCATCACCATGGCGGGCAAAATTAACTTCCCGCGCAGGTGCCAGTTTAGTCTGAGGGGCAAATGCCTGCATGCGTTTTCGCGGTAAACGATTTTGAAAGCCGTTTTTCTCCCAAAAGGCAAGGACGGAAGCAAAACTGTCATCATTTGCCCGGGAGACAATTTCCATAACGGTGGGTTTATCTTGGGGCAAAGCAAAGGAAGCATTTAGACGTTTTAAAAAATAATATAGCTGCCAGTGGGTATGGCGCCGGTGGAACAAAAGAACTCCTGTTTCTGTTTGTGTATAGTATAAAAGTCCTTGCGATAAATATTTTTCATAGTCCGGCAGCATGAGAAAATTATTCGTAAAAACCCCTTTTTGTAAAAAAGGGGAGAGCAAGCCACTTAATTGGGTGAGATCAGTAATTTTTTGCATTATAAGCCTCCATAATTTTTTTACGGTCAATTTTGCCGTTGGCGTTATAGGGAAAGCTTTCCTGTTTTTCAATGACAGCCGGCAGCATATATTTGGGGAGCTGTTGGCGGAGGGCACGGCTAATGATATTTTGGGTAGCTGTACCCACATATTGCAGGACGATTTTCTTTTGCTTGTGATCATAAAAGCAAACACAGCTTTTGATGCCGGCAATACTGTTTGCCACCGCTTCAATTTCGCCCAGCTCGATGCGGTGGCCTTGATGTTTAATTTGCTCGTCTTTGCGGCAGCAAAAAATTAATTCGCCTTTTTCATTATATCTGCCAATGTCACCTGTGCGGTAGATTAAATCGCGGTAATGATTGTGGAGCGGGTTTTGCACAAAAACTTCCTGCGAGCGTTCAGGTTCGCCATAATAGCCCAGCGCCACCCCTGTACCCCGCACACAAATTTCTCCCGGCTCATCCCCTTGCACAAGCTTATTTTCCTCATTCAATAAAAAGACTTCCATATTGCGACAAGCACGGCCGATGGGAACAGGTTCATCGTCGGCAAAATCTCGCTCCACAATATAATAGGTACAATCTACTGTAACTTCTGTAGGCCCGTACAAGTTAACATACATCACATTGGGCAAATATTGCCGCCATAGATTTAAATGTTTTGCATACATGGCTTCGCCGGCAAAAAAGACTTTTTGCAGGAATTTGGGTGTTTTGTGCCGGAAAACTCCGGAATTGGCCACGAGCACAACTGCCGAGGTGGCCCATAAAATTGTTGTGATCCGGTGTTCATTGAGAAAATCCACCAATAATGGCGGGAACATAAAAAGTTTTTTGGGGATGATGACCATGGTCATGGCATTTTTCAGACAAAGATAAATGTCCTTTACGGAGGCATCAAAATAAAAAGGAGTTTGGTTGCCAATAATCTCGTTACTGGAAAAAGCAAAAGTGTTTGTCAGCCACTCGGTTAAATCAATAACATTGCGATGGGGAACTACTATCCCCTTTGGTGTACCAGTGGAACCGGAAGTAAAAATAATATAAACCGGATCCATGTCAAGCATAATCTTTTTTCTTTCTGTCAAGGTTTTGTCAGCAATGGGAGTGTTAATGATCTCCTCAGCAATAAGAATCGGAGGTAAAAGAGGCAGATTCTCCAGTTTTTTTTGCTGCCGGCGGGTACAAATTATTAAAGCCGGTTTTAGTTGTGCCAAAATGCGCTGTAAACGTGGTTTAGGTGTGTTTGCCTCCAGGGGTACATATATGTTGCCGCTATATAAAACACCCAAAAAAGCTGCCACTTCTTTTGCTGTCCTCTCCACCAGCACCACGATGGGAGTGCGGATAAGATGCTGATCACTAGCCAGGATGGCACTGCCGATGGCCTGGGCCCACAGCTTTAAACGGGAAAAGGTAACGCTTTCCGTTTCGTCAATGAGGGCAGGTTTGTGGGGATATTTGGCTGCTGATTGCTCCAAATAATCCAAAACATTAATTTGCAATGACAATTCCCCCTCAGACATCATGTAAAAATTGCCCCTTTTTATTGCCACTAAGTATAACACTCCCGAATTTACGCTTCAAGCTAAACACTTTTCCGGCCCTTTTCCCGGTAAAATTTCCTCTTCCGGGACGGCGTGCTTAAGCAGACTTAAAAATGGCATCGTAATCAAGTCTAAAATATTTTTGCAGCACTTCTTTAAATTCCTCATCCGTTGCCAGTGTCCGTTCCGTAATTTGGCCGTTTTTGAGAATTTTAAAAACATTGTTAAAAAGAGTAAGACGTCCGTCCTCCGTAGGCATGGTGCATACTTTCACCATGGTGAAGAATGCACCGGGAAAAGTAGAAGTAAAGTGATTTGACATGACGAAATCGTCAAAAATGCATTCTTCCAGGGTAAAAGCATACATGGGCACAAACTTGCCTTCTTCCTCTTTTTGCAAAACATAACCGTATTTTTCATGCCAACCAAAACGATATGTGTTGGCAATCTGTTTTTGCTCCAGACCTACTTTCAGCAGCAAGGGAGTCATGATGCCGTCATTGCCATAACCCACATCACACATCCATTTTTCGCCTTCTACTTCCACCATTAATACTTGGTGTGTTTTGGCATGGTAATTTATGCCGTCCCGTGTTCCCCTTGCCAAAAGATCGGTTACTTTAAAACCTAAAGCTTTCAATACCAGGGAAAAGAGACCGTTCATTTCAAAACAATATCCGCCTCTTTGCTTGACAATAATTTTTTCGTAAAGGGAGTCTTTATCCAAAAGAATTGGCCTGCCTAAGTACACATCAAGGTTTTCAAAAGGAATATTTAGCGTATGGGCGGCATGAAGTTCATGTAACGTTTTTACAGAAACGTCCGTACTGCCATGATAGTTTATTCTTTGCAAATAAGCGTTGATAAAAGCTTTATCTACCATGAGATTTACCTCCAATGTTAGTAATTTTTTTTGCAAAAAAAGACTAAATAGGGCAACAGCAGCTCTATTTCGCCTGCAATGTGTAAAAATCCTGCAGCAGATAATGCCAGAGATGCTTTCTGTTAAAATTTAAATTTTTTCACGCAAAATTTGCTTCCGGCAAGTAAATAGCAGGTAATGGCGAAAAAGTGTGGAATTGAAATAAAAAGTTTGTGAAATTTTTCATTTATGTTGCAGAAAGGAGCTGTAGCGGTGAAAAAGTGTAAATATCCACACCTTTTTACTCCCATTGTTTTAGGCGGTACTTTTTTTCGCAACCGGATTTTTGCCTCCCCTACAGGTTATCAAAATGTAAATGGTGACGGTTACCTTAATGAAGGGGCTGTTGCCTACTATGAGCGCAAAGCCAAGGGAGGCGCAGCCAGTGTGGCAACCTTTGAAGGGATTGTGGACGGCGAACTGGGGCGCGGCGGTAAAACGCAAATTTCTTTAGATACGCCTTTTATTGACAGGGGATTGTCCAGTATTGCCCATGCCATTTCCAGCCATGGTGCCGTGGCTTCCCTGGAGCTACAGCATACAGGAATGTATGCTAACCGTGATCTTTCTTTTTTCGGCGGCCAAGCCAAGGGAGTTGCTTACGGCCCGGTGGAGTGCGAAGTGGATGGTCGCCTTGTGCGGCCCATGACGGAGGATATTATCGAACGGACCATTGAAAAATTTGCTGCCGGTGCCGCCCTGGCCAAAAGATGCGGTTTTGGCATGGTGACAGTCCATGCCGGGCACGGTTGGCTGCTGCACCAGTTTTTATCTCCCATTACCAATACCAGAAAAGACAAATGGGGCGGCCCCGACATTAAAAATCGTACACGGCTGGTTAAAGAAATTTTAAAAGCCATACGCAAAGTAGTAGGTAAAAATTTTCCCATTGAAATCCGCCTTAGCGGCTCGGAATGTTATCCCGGGGGCTACGGGATTGATGAAGGCATTGCCATTGCCAAAGAGTTGGAGGAGTATGTGGATTTAATTCATGTTTCCGCCGGTCACCATGAAATTGATGAGGTTTTTACCATAACCCACCCCAGTATGTTTCAAGAAGACGGCTGCAATGTGAAGTATGCCGCCGCCATTAAACAACATGTAAAAACTCCCGTTGCTGCCATTGGCGGTTTAAGTGACCCTGAGCTCATGGAAGAAATTATTGCCAGCGGCAAGGCGGATGTGGTGGAGGTGGCCCGGGCTTTAATTGCAGATCCCGATCTGCCCGTAAAAATCCGCAGTGGACACGAAGATAAAGCAAGAAGGTGTCTCCGTTGTCTAGCCTGCTTTTCCCATGAAATGATTTACGGCCAGCCCTATTGTGCCATTAACCCGGAAAGCGGCCGCGAACTGGAGATGAAATATGCCCCCTTGCCGTCTGTAAAGAAAAAAGTACTGGTGGTGGGCGGCGGTGTGGGCGGCATGCAGGCGGCTCTGACTTGTGCCCAAAGGGGTCATGAAGTAATTTTATGCGAAAAAAGCAGCCGTTTGGGCGGAGTTTTGCGCTGTGAAGAAGATGTTGATTTTAAAAAGAATTTGCTTTACTACCTGGATCAGCAGGAAAAAGCCCTCAAAGAAGCTGGTGTTGAAGTACGCCTCAATACGGAAGTCACGCCTGCATATGCTTCCCAGGTAGAAGCCGATGTAATTATTGCGGCCCTGGGGGCTAAACCGGCAGTGCCCTCAATTCCCGGTATAGAAAGTGAACATGTGTTTGCGGCACAAGCTGCGTACAAGCAAGTGGATAAAATAGGCCAAAACGTCATTATTCTTGGTGCCGGCTTGGTGGGGATAGAACTGGGCTTGTATTTGCGCCAGAAAGATAAAAACGTTAAAATTCTGGAACTGACAGACCGCATTAGCGATGGCGGAAACTTTTTGCATGCACTGGGACTTAAAGTAGAAATAAAAAAACGCGGTCTGGAAATTCTCTTTAACACAAAAGTTAAAGCAATCAAACCAGACAGCGTTATTTGTGACACAAAGGAAGGGGAAAAAACATATCAGGCGGATACCGTAATTTATGCCACCGGGCAGGTTCCCCTCCGGGACAAAGCCGCCGCCCTAAACTTCTGTGCTCCCGAATTTTATATGCTTGGCGATTGTGTGACGCCCCGGAATATCACCAGTGCTACTGCTGAAGCTTATATGATTGCCAGAAACATTGGACGCAGGTGGTGTTAATTTTATACTGACGGCCAAAAAGCGTTTTTTAAGTATAAAATAAATTCTTCCGTGGCACGTTTGCTGATTTCCGCTTGGGGAACAAAATTCTCAAAACCGTGAAAACAACCAGGATAAATATGGAATTCCGTGGAGACGCCTGCCTGCATCAGGCGCGTCACATAATCAATGGTTTCATCCCGGAACAAGTCTAACTCTCCGACATAAGTGTAAGTGGGAGGAAGTCCGGAAAGATCTTTGGCCCTGGCAGGGGCAGCATAAGGGGGAACTTCCTGCCGGTTTTCTCCCAAGTACATCTGCCATGCTTTAAGATTTGTTTCCCTGTTCCATAGGCGCGCATCGGTAAATTCATGGCTGGAGGGAGTAAGATTGCGGTCATCAAGCATGGGGCAAAGGGGAAGTTGACAGGTTAAAGCAGGGCCGCCCTTGTCTCTAACCATTAAAGTTAAAGCTGCAGTCAAGCCTCCCCCGGCGCTGGCGCCGGCCACCGCCAGTTTTTCCGTATCTATATCCAAGCTGTTTTGCGGATCAGCCATCCACAGCAGGGCGGCATAGCAATCTTCCAAGCCGGCCGGGAAGGGGTATTCCGGAGCAAGGCGATAATCCACAGAGACAACAATGCAGTTGACATCACGCACGATTTTTTGGCATAAAGGGTCACTCATGGCGGCAAAACCCAGCACATACCCGCCCCCATGGATATAAAGTAAACCGGGAAGTTTTTCCGTTTGTTTTTGTGGACGGTAGATGCGCAGCGGAATTTTGGTAGTGCCGTCCAGGGTAGGGATTGCTTGCGTACTAATGGGCACACTTTCGTCTACCGGCATATTTTTAAACATTTCTTCGTTCATTTTGCGTGTCCCATTAATATCACTAAATAAATCCAGAGCGGGCATTTGGGCAAAAGCAGCTCTTAATTCAGGATGCACTCTTGCTAAAAGCGGATCTTTTTTCATTGCAGGCAACTCCTTTTAAATTTTTGTTTATTTCCACAATTTAGTACAATTATAGTTTTCTTTCCCTTTACATGTCAAGAATAAGAGCTTTTCCTTTGGCACCTCACCAAATTCAAGCATAAAGAGGAATTAGCAAGAAAAGAGAGAATTATTAAACTCAATGTCATAAGTATTACTACAGGAAAGGGTGAACAATATGGGGTGCAAATACAAGCATGTGTTCGAGCCAATTAGAATCAGAGGTGTTCAGTTCAAAAACCGCATTGAACTGGCACCGCCGTCCCCCAACCTGGCCAGTGAAGATGGAAAAGTAACTCCGGAATTTGTGGAGATGTTTAGATCTTTTGCTGCAGGCGGATGTGCGGTGATTCATATCGGCAACTCTGTGGTTGATCACAGAGATGCCCGCGACGAAGAACGCCAACTTGATTTAGGAACTGACGATGTAATTTTACCCCTTACGCATTTTGTGGAAATGTGTAAAGGTTATGGTGTGCAGCCTTCTTTAGAAATAAACCATAACGGTAAGGATTCTCAATTCGACAGAACAGGCAAACGGGCCATGAGTCCTTCTTCTGTCATTGCCTCCTTTGAAAAAATTAATGCCGCCAAGAAAGGCAGAGAGCCACTGCCCACCATTGAAATGACAGAGGAAATGATTGAAGATGCCATTGAAAAGTATGCTGCCGCCGCTTATCGCTGTAAGCAAGCCGGTTTTGAAATGTGTATGATTCATGGCGGCCACGGCAACTTAATCTCACAATTTGCCAGCCCCCTTTATAATAAGCGTACAGATAAATGGGGTGGTTCCCTGGAGAACAGGACCCGTTTTACCATTGAAGTTCTTGATCGTGTACGTGAACGTGTGGGCGAAGATTTTGTCATTGAATTCCGTGTTTCTGCCGATGAGTTTCATCCCGAAGGCATGCGTTTTGAAGAAACTCTGGAATATCTAGCATTGATTAAAGATAAGGTGGACATCATTCATGTTTCTGCCGGTCTCCACGGTGAAGTTGAATACATGCGCTACTGGTGGCAGAACTATATGATGCCCAGGGAGTTTAATGTCCATTTTGCGGAAAAAGTGAAAAAAGCATTTCCGGACAAACTGGTAGCCACAGTGGGTTCTATTATGAATATTGAACGGGCGGAAGAAATTATTGCCAGCGGCAAGGCTGACTTTGTTGCCATGTGTCGCCCGCTTTTGGCCGATCCCTATATGCCGCGTAAATTTGCCCTGGGACAGGAAGAAGACTGGCGTCCCTGTATTCGTTGCCAATATTGCGGCGGCAGGCTCTTAGTGCCGGCAGTTCTTAATTGTGCCGTTAACCCTATGCTGGGTAATGAAAACATGTTTAGAGCACAGCAAGTTACCAAAGCTCCCGTGAAAAAACGGGTTGCCGTGGTAGGCGGAGGTCCAGCCGGTATCCAAGCTATGCTGACACTTTGCGAACGCGGTCATGACGTAACGCTTTATGAAAAAACCGGCCAGCTGGGTGGCAATGTCATTCCCGCCGCTGCACCTAAATTTAAAATTGATATGCAGGATTACTTAAAATACTTACAAACACAGGCAAGAAAAGCTCCGGCTCGGATTTTACTCAATACGGAAGCAACAAAAGAGTTGTTGGAGCTGGAAAACTACGACGCCCTGATTATAGCCGTAGGTGCCGATCCCATTGTTCCCAAACTACCCGGTATCGATAAGCCGCATGTACACTGGGCACCCGACGCTGATATGGGTAAAGTTGAAGTGGGTGAAAAAACAGTCATTATTGGCGCAGGAGCCGTGGGCGCTGAATGTGCCATTAATTTAGCCATGGAAGGTAAAGATGTGACACTTATCGAAATGGCACCTGATTTGACAAACCTGTTTGCCGCTGCACGCGGTGCGCAGTTTGAGTTCATGGATCTGTTTGCAAAATATAAAATTCCCATTCATCTAAATACCAAACTCATTGAAGTCACCGATAAGACCGTGATTTGTGAAAATGTCAAAACAGGTGAAAAAGTAGAGTTTCCTGCCGATACGGTCCTTTTAGCCTTAGGCATGAGACCCAGGTATGAAGTTGCCGACAGCCTGCGGCGTGCGATCCCTGAGACTGAAGTCTATGTGGTGGGCGATGCTGCAATTAGAAACGGCACGATTGCCACAGCTACCATGTCTGCCTTTAAAGCAGCCGCTGTCATCTAATTAGTAACTTCAATTAAAGAAAAATAAAAAAAAGCATGCTGATCCTCTGGATGGATCGGCATGCTTTTCATCCCTTTCCCGTGTGGAGGCCATGGCGCCCTGGATGTTCTATAGATAAATTTTCCTGTGTTTCTTGTAAACGGTTTATCAAATTAAAGATATTGTCAACAAATTTGCTTTGTGCCAACGCTTCTCTGCTGTTAATGCCGTTTTTGGCGGCAATTTTATATAAGCGTTCCCTTTCGATTTCCACTTGCTCATAAAGAATGGACAGTAATCTGCCTTTATCCACGCTATCTACATTTATTGCCGGTTACCCCCTTTGGCAAATATTTGCTACTATTATTCTATGCTAACTGCTGTGAGCGAAGGATTATAAATTGATGAATTAGCTTTACCGTAAAGTTATTTGTAATAATTTGTTGAGATTATTTTTTTGACTAGAAAAAAAGAATGTTGCAGATACTTTAAACGAATGCTCAATGTGTATTTTGTTATTTGCCACAAAGATAAATTAAATAATTTTCATCAGAATACGGTATTTCAGGGAGGAAATATCCATAAAAGGGGAGAATATGCTTTTGGGGAAGAATAATGCCTTAAATAAAATATCAAAAAAATAAAAAGGGATCAAGGAAAACCTAAAACATTACAAATGTTATGGAGGTAAGTACGACATGATCATTATCGGAGAAAAAATTAACGGTTCTATCCCATCTGTAGGAAAAGCCATTGCCGAAAAAGATGCAGATTTTATCCGTAATCTGGCTAAAGCACAAGCGGAAGCAGGGGTCGATTACATAGATGTTTGCGCTTCCGTTGACGAAGACATTGAAGTGGAAACTTTAAAATGGATGATTGATTTAGTACAAGAAGTAACAGATATCCCTATTGCCGTAGACAGCCCCAGTGCTCGTGTTTGTGCTGAAGCTCTCAAATTCTGCAAAAAACCCGGCTTGGTCAATTCCGTTTCCATGGAAGGCGACAAAACAGATGTGGTCTTCCCTGTCATTGCCGATACATCGTGGGAGTGTGTAGCGCTTTTATGTGATGATACCGGTATTCCGAAAAGCGCGGAAAAACGCCTGGAAGTTTTTGAAGAAATTATGAAAAAAGCCAAAGAATACAATATTGATCCTTCCCGGCTCCATATCGACCCGCTGGTGGAGATGCTTTGCACCTCTGAAGACGGGATTAATATGATTGTAAATGTCATGAAGGAAATTAAAGCGCAATATCCCACCATCCATATCACAGGCGCCATCAGTAATATTTCCTTCAATTTACCTGTACGCAGGCTGGTTAACCAGGCTTTTGCCGTTTTAGCCATGAATGCAGGTATGGATAGTTTTATTTTGGACCCGCTCAATAAGGATTTAATGGGTATGCTTTATGCCACAAAGGCGTTACTGGGTGAGGACGAGTACTGCATGGAATACATCACCAAGTATCGTGAAGGTGTTTTTGGCAACAAGAAAAAATAACTATTTTCTAGATGTAAGCTTTGGGGAGCAGGAGATATACAGCAGGAGAAGGAGGAGTTTATGTGTTAACAAAAAGGCAAAATTTGCTGGAGACCATTCGGGGAGGCAAACCAGACAGGTTTGTCAAGCAATATGAGCCCTTTGCTCTTGTTTTCGGTGATCCTTTAATGGCATTGGCTGGACCTCAGCCTGAACGTGGTGGTCCCCCCATCGTTAACGGTTGGGGCGTTACCATGCATTGGCCTGAACACGTACCCGGCTCTTTCCCCGTTCACGATGATGAGCATAAAGTACTTAAAGATATTACCAAGTGGAAAGAAGTTGTGAAAGCACCTCCCACAGAAGCGCCGGAAGAAGACTGGAGCATGATTAAGAACATGGCAGCCGGTGTTGATCGCAACGAATATTTTGTGACAGTCTTTATGGCGCCGGGAATTTTTGAACAAATGCACTATTTGATGGGTATGGACGACACGCTCATCAATTTCTATGAAGAGCCGGAAGCCATGCATGAACTCATTGAATATATTACAGATTACAAAATCAGATATGCCGAGCAACTGATTAAACATGTAAAACCGGAAGCACTCTTACACCATGATGACTGGGGTAGTCAAATTTCTTCTTTCCTGTCGCCGGAAATGTTTAAAGAGTTCCTGTTGCCGGCCTATAAGAAGTTTTATGGCTACTGTAAAGATAACGGCATTGAAATCATCATTCACCACAGCGACTCTTATGCCGCTAATTTAGTGCCCTTTATGATTGAAATGGGTGTAGATATTTGGCAGGGCTGCCTGACCACCAATAATACACCGGAACTGATTAAAAAATACGGCGAAAAGATTACCTTTATGGGTGAGATTGATAACGGTTTGGTGGATAAGGAAGACTGGTCGAAAGAAGAAATTGAAAAAGTTGTAGAAAAAGCTTGCCGTAGTTGCGGCACAAAATACTTTATCCCGTCAACAACCATGGGGTTGCCCATGAGTGTTTATCCGGGTGTTTACGAAGCCGTAAACGACGCCATTGATAAAATGAGTAAAGAAATGTTTTAAATTAAAAACCTTGCACATAAAATTTGCTCATAATAAAGAGTAAAAACTCTTAAAATAAAAAGGAGGAAAATAGCAAATGTCAAAACTGCAGGAAGTAAATGCTGCTGTAGCGGCGGGAAAAACAAAGGTTATTGCTGATTTAGTTCAGGAAGCACTTGACGCGGGGCATAGCGCCCAGGAAATCCTTGATGCCATGATTGAAGCCATGGATGTCGTAGGGGATAAATTCTCCAGCGGTGAGATTTTTGTCCCGGAAATGTTAATTGCCGGTAAAGCAATGCAAAAAGGCGTTGAAGTCTTAAAGCCCCATCTGGCCGGCGATGCTTCCTCTAAATTAGGTAAGTGCATTATTGGTACTGTTGCCGGTGACCTGCATGATATCGGTAAAAACCTGGTTGCTCTCATGATTGAAAGTGTCGGCTTTGACATGGTTGACCTGGGGGTTGACGTACCGAAAGAAAAATTCATTGAAGCAATTAAAGCCAACCCCGATGTCAACGTTGTTGCCCTGTCTGCTCTCTTGACAACAACCATGCCCGCCATGAGAGACACTGTTAAAGCCATTAGAGAAAGTGGTCTGACAGGCTTTAAGATTATTGTGGGCGGCGCTCCCATTACACAAGAATTTGCCGATGAAATTGGTGCCGACGCCTATGCACGCGATGCCGGTGCTGCAGCAGTGAAAGTAAAAGAATTGGTTTCATAATCTAATAAAAAAGTACAGGCTGTGAAATTTTTTCACAGCCTGTACTTTTTTTGCCTGCAACCTATCTTTTGTCTTATGGATTTGCCGGTAAAATTGTTTTTTCCTGTGTTGTTTGTGCCATTGCCCTGGCGGCTTTTTCTTCATAATCTTTTAACACATAAAGGTAAAAAGCGGCAATGGGGATAATTAAAATTAACGCGCAGATGACAAACATGGTGGACAGTGATGTCATCCCGCCAATCCACCCCAGGATGATGGAACCCCAGCTTATACCTGTATCCACTGCTGTCATCTGGGTGGCAGTAGCTGCAGCCCTACGTTTTTCCGTAACCATGTTAATGACCATTGTCTGTAGCGTGGGATTAACAATGCCGGTTCCCAAACCAATAATCAGGGAAGCCGCGCTATAAAGCAATATTTCTTGGCTAAAAGCTAAAAGCAAAAGACCTAGACCAAAAATGACCAGACCGGCAACAAGGATTGTTTTTGGGCCTTTTTCGTCCATAATTTTGCCGGCGAAGAGGCGGGAGATTGCCACTCCTACGGCATTGAGAATAAAGTGAATTCCGCTAAGATTTTCGGCAATACCGATTTCTTCACTAAAAATAACGATGTAGGCCATGATGGTGCCGGAAATACTGCCAATAATGATGGTAATAATTGTTACGGGCAATACTTGTTTTTCAATGATATTGTGCAAAGAGATGCGCTTTTTTTGTCGGGGAATATTGGGATATTCAATCAATAAAGCCATCAAAAAAGATAATGTCATCATAATGCCGGAAGTGTAAAAGAGCACTAAAAAGCCATATGTATTCATGATCCAAATGCCCACGGCCGGTCCAATGGCCATGGCTAAAGTATTGCCCAGTCCGGCATAACCCACGCCTTCTCCCCTTCTTTGCGGAGGCACAATATCTGCGATGATGGTGCCGGCACCAGTAGTGGTGATACCAAAGAAAAGACCTTGGACAATGCGTAACACAACTAAAAACAAAACTGTATTGGCAAAGGGATAACCAAATGTAGAGAAAGTATAAACAGCCGTGGAAACAAGGAAAACGGTTTTCCTGCCAATGGTATCATACAGATAACCGGCAATGGGGCGGGAAAATAAAGCGGCCATAGGATAGACACCTACTACAAGCCCAATGAGGGTTTTGGGTGCACCTATATGCAAGATGTAGGAAGGCATGGTAGAAATAAGCAAGGAAAACCCGGACCACATAATAATGTTGGTGAAAAAAAGCAGCGTAAATGTTTTTGTCCACAGCGGAACTTTTTGTTTAGACATTTTCCTCCTCCAGTTTTGAGTTCTTCTTAACATAGATTTCCTTTTTTTGTGAGAGTAAAGTAGTTTGTACTCTGTTAAAAAGAAAGGCATCATCACCATTATAATACATGTTGTTCCTGAAGTATACAGGTGTTTTGTTGTGAATCTAAAGCAGTTTTTGTTGTTTTTTTGATAAATTATGCCTTTAGTTTTCTTGGGGATCATTGATGTTTAGGCAAAAAAGGTATAAAATACACTCTATGTACTGCTTTTAAAGTTATAATTAAGTTATAACTGTCTATGATTAGGGTAATGCGTTATAAATAAATGCAGTCAGTTGCTGAGGGAGAGGGAGGAAGAAATAAAATGATAAATAAAGATATACAGGCGCTGGTGCTGGAGGCGGGGCAAAAGTCAAAGGCGGAAAAGGGAACAAGAATTGTCCCGCAATTTACGGAAAAAATTAAGTGGCCTGTCAACTGCACAATTGGCCCGGGCTTAGAGGGCGCCATTGCTTGTGAAAGTGCAGTGGGATATATTGACGGTACAGCAGGGAAATTACTTTACCGCGGTTATGATATTTATGAGCTTTGCGCCTATTCCCATTACGAAGAAGTATCTTTTTTACTTCTACACGGATATTTACCTACGGCGGCGGAACTGTATACTTACCAAGAGCAACTTGCCCGCTTCAGGTCTGTTCCCGACGTCGTCAAGCAGCTTGCCTCCGTTAATCTTGATGGTTTAAGCGAGATGGCTGCTCTGCGCCTAGGAGTCCTGTTTTTACGGCAAGCATTTGCTCAAATAGAAGCTAAAGAAGGACACCTGAATCATGCTGCTGTGGGCAGCAATGTCTCAGACATCAATTTTGCTTATTGTTATCAGATGATTGCTTCCCTGCCTACCATTGTGGCGGCAATTTACCGCCTGCGGGAAGGTAAAGAACCCATTGAGCCTGACCCGGATTTAAGCCATGCCGCCAATTTCCTGTATATGCTTAAAGGCAGCAAGCCAGCTCCCGAGGAAGAAAAGGTATTGGATATAGCTTTAATTTTACATGCAGATCATGGCATGAATGCCAGCACCCTTGCCACCATGGTGGTAGCTTCAACGCTTTCTGATCTTTATTTTGCCGTTGGTGCCGGTATTGCCGCTTTAAATGGCCCGTTACACGGGGGAGCAAATGAAGATGCCATAAAAATGCTGCAAGAAATTGACAACCCGGAGAATGTAACAGTTTGGCTGGAGCGGAAACTGGCAAAAAGAGAAAAAGTGCCCGGCTTTGGTCATCGCGTTTACAAAACGATTGATCCCAGAGCGAGAATTCTCCGACCTTTAGCTAAACAGTTGGCGGCAGGCGATCCCTATCTACAGCAGTTATGTCAAGTTGCTGAAACTTTAGAACGGGAAATGGCTGTGCGACTGGGCAAAACGAAAAAAGTTTACCCTAACGTTGATTTCTATTCCGGTCTAGTTTATCTGGCACTGGGCATTGAAACTCGCCTTTTTACTCCTATTTTTGCCATTAGCCGTGTAGCCGGCTGGACGGCGAGGACAATGGAATATTTGGAAAATAATCGGATTTTTCGTCCCCGGGCAGTTTATACTGGCCCCTTTGATGTGCAATATGTGCCCCTTGAGGCACGGGATAAAAAAATAGCTTTGCGAAAAAATAGCCCCTAGGGGCTATTTTTTTAGAGTTTTTCTTAATGCTACGTTAATGAAGTTACGAGGGCCCATTTAATACAATAAAAACAAAATTGTATCGCTGCAGAGGAGGGAAAAAATGACGTACGAAATTCGACTCAGTGTTTTAAGTCCGGTGGCAGAAGGCCAGAAGTTAGAAATGCCCTCAAAGTATTCCTTTTCGCTGGCAAAGCGGTTAGATACGCTGGAAAATAAAACAATTTACCTGGTTGATACCGGTTTTGGCGGCAGTGCACAATTTATGGTGCAGCTGCAAAAATGGTTTGCAAAAAATATGCCCTCAGTAAAGACTGTAAGAAAAAGAAAGTCGGGCCATGTGTTTATGGAAGATGAATCCAGCCGCATCCTTTGGGATGAAATTAAAGAAAAAGGTGATGCCGTAGTTTTGGGAGTTGCGGGCTGACCCGGCTGTGCGGCAGCAGTTGCTGCTTCTACAGTGACCCTGGAAGATCAATATCAAATTCCTGTGGCACCCATTTCCACACAACAATTTAAGAGTTTTGTGGAAAAAGATCCGCCCGGTTCGCTTTTGCAGATAATTTACACCCCGCACCCGGTGGCAGGAGCTTCACCGGAAACTCTTTATAATTATATTGTGGGTCCTGATCCGGAAACCGGCAAACCTGTGATAGAAGAAATTATTGAGATGTTGACTAAACCGGTAAGTTTAAAAGAGATTCCCCAAGAAACCGTCTCCGGTTCCGGCGGAAGCAAGCTGACTCTACTAGGACCGGACACGGAGGAAAATTTGCAGGATCTTTTTTATGAGAACGGCTGGACTGATGGCAACCCCATCATTTTGCCTACCAAGGAACGGGTAGAAAAAATGCTGACTGGTACCAGTGCTTCACCGGATGAAGTGGTTGCCCAAATCTATATCGTGGATACAAAGGAATTAATTAAACCTACGGTCACCAATATTGCCATCATTGCCGTGATGGCCGGGGCAAAGCCGGAGCATTTTCCGGTGATTTTGGCATTGGCTTCCACCGGACAGTCAGCACTTGTTCCTTCAACTTCACCCTTTGAGTCTATGATCCTTGTTAATGGCCCCATCGCCAAAAAAATCGGGATGAATTCCGGTATTGGTGCCTTTAGCGCCGTAAACAGGGCTAACTCGGTAATTGGCAGAGCATGGACTTTAATGAGCCATTGCTGGGGATTTGCCCGCCCGAGAATGACGCTTTGGAGTTCACAGGGTAATAACCATACCTATAACAATCTGTGCGTGGCTGAAAATGAAGAAAGAAGTGTCTGGGAACCTTTCCACGTACAGAAAGGTTTTAAGCGGGAGGAAAGCACTGTAAGTATTTTTAGAGGCTGGACTTTTATTAATAGTGCCGGTACAGCCTCCAATCGTTCCCTTACAGAAGAATTAAACATCCTTTATGGTGCTATTCCGCCCATTAATTCTAATGCCACCATTATTCTGGATCCTTTAGTGGCAAGAGAGCTCAAAGAAAAAGAAGGTTTTGCCACCAAAGAAGAGTTTGCCCGGCATCTGTCAGAAAACATTAAGATGACAGCAGAGAAATATTGGAAAAATGACTATGTGGATATGTTGGTGGGTTCTGAGGCGGCTAAAGGTGTGGAACCTTATGCTACTTGGAAAAAAGCCGCCCCCGATGAGATCATTGCCCCTTATCATAAGCCGGAAAATATTAACCTTATTGTGGTGGGCGGAGAAACAAGTCCTGTCTTCAAAGCCACTGATTTTGGCTATATTACTACTGCCTCGGTAGATAAGTGGATGCCGCAGCAGTCAGAGGGAGAATGTGCCGACGGTACTTGTGGGTTGCCGGATGATTTTGATGATTATGATGAATAAGCATAAGCAAACATAAGCAGAGAAAGAACTCAATTCCTTGAGTTCTTTCTCTGCTTTTTAGTTAAAAAGAATTTTTTAACCTCCTTAAGGTTCAAGCCACATATCGTGATGTTTCCAGCGAGAGTTGCCCTGAGCCATATAATCAGTATGAACTTTGCCTGTATGAATAAAACCTGTAGGTGCGTGACTAATGGGGATGACTAATGCTTCTTCTGCAATGAGGTAGACCATTTCTTCAGTCATGCGCTTTTGTTCCTCCCGTGTTACTGCCTTGAGTGAGGCTTGGGACAATTCGATTAACTTCTCTGGTCGTTTAAAACCGCCCTGGTAAACGCCGTTATGCCCCCACCAGCGCTGTACAGCCGTCAGGAAGGTGGTGTCTGTACCGCCGATGGCCAGGGCCAAGTCTTTCCAGCTACCGTCCCAGACTTCAGCATAGTAACGGCCGGCGTCTGCAATATCTATATTAACTTTAAAGCCTACTTTTTCCAAATAATTTGCCAGCGCTTCAGCCATTTCATTACGTCCGCCGGCACCGGCTTGAGCAATTAGACTGATTTCCAGACCTTCGGGATAACCGGCTTCAATAAGCAACTGTTTTGCTTTTTCAGGATCATAGTGGCGGAATTGGCGATCACCGCCCCATTCTCCACGCGGAGCAATAGTATCAATGGTCTCGGAAAAACCGTAGCCCAGTGCATCTACAATTGCTTGCTTATCAATGGCATATTCAACAGCTTCCCGCACGCGTTTGTCAAGAAAAGGAGAGTTGGGGTCTGCCGTATTAGGAATTAAATGTGTTTGCGCTCCAGCCCAACCGGTTTGGTAAACAAAGCCTTTTTCCATTAATCTTTTAGTGTTTAAACCATCTGCACCCAACCAGATATCGGCTTCGCCGGCTTCCATCATTGCAGCTGCAGTTGATTGTTCCGGAATATAATAGATCTCAATCCGGTCCAGGTAGGGATAGCCTTCCTGCCAATACTGGTCAAATTTAATCCAAGTTGTGCCTACATCACGTGTGTAGTTTTCCAAATAAAAAGGCCCGGTACCAACTACATGGTCATGTGTCCCTCGTAAATTTTGCCGTTATGAAACCTTAATTTAATAAGTATTACGAAGACTGAAAAGTTTATGAGTTTAGTTGTTGCGCTTGTAATGGCCTTTGCCTGGTACTATGGTTATGGAAGAGAAAATGTAAAAGCAGTGCAATATTGTTTGGCAGAATGTAAGCTTTTATTATTTATATATTAACTTCACAAAAAAACTTGCCTAAAAAACCTGCAGAAAGGCGTAAAACATTTGGCATGACAATGGCGGCAATTTTCTGAAATGTTTTTTCGTCATTTTTTCCCTGGGCAAAATAATTTGCAAATAAAGGGAAAGAAAGATGGCTGCCGTAATCAATCCAGTCATAAATATTGTTGGCTGTAACGTAATGCTTTTGTCCGTTAGGATGGACAAAAACTTTTTCCCATTGATAAAAACCGCCGCTTTTGACCAGGTATTTTCGGCCGTGTACAGTTAACCATTTTTCAAACTTACCGTGTTTTTTCAAGGCGGTTATACCGGCATGGTGAGGTATATTTATGTCCTGCACCAAGTGCAGGGCGCGCCCTAGTTGATAAAGGGCTTCATGCCTGTAACCGTTTTGCCATTTATTTTTCGCCAGGTGGTATATTTTTACTGTTTCGTCGGCGGAACTGGATTTACTTAAATACCCCCTGTGGCTCCAGGGGTGATGAAAATGCATAAAATGCAAAATATAGCCGCCGGAAAAAGGAAGATCTGCGTCTTTTGTCCCTTCAGCCAGTAGCTCCAGACCGGTTTTCCCCGTTACCTGGTCTGTTTGCACAAGTAGCCGGTAAACATCTCCTTTCCCGTCGTTTTTTAAAATCTCGGCTGTTAGGGAAACAAGATCCATATGTTTGCTTATCTCAAATAAAGGTTTATACATGCGCCACATCATGGTTTATGATATGCAAAAAAAGTGAAAGTGTTATAACGGTAAGGACAGCCAAGGGGGCAGAAAACGGAAGGTTCTGAAAAAAACAAGTATTTAGGCTTATTCTGTAAATAATCCCGTCAAAAGGGCGAAAGGTCAAAAATTTCAGAATATTGGCTTGATAATCTTTTCAGGGGGGGATATACTCTTAGTGAAAATAGGATACAAAAAGTTTGGGAGGTGTATTTATGGATGCAAAGGCATTAAAAGCGTACCGGACAAAATTGTATACTGATCTTTATACGGGGATTATTCCGGAGCGCATACCGGTGCAGGACAGTTTGCAGATAGAATTTTACATCCAATATGCCGGTAAAGATTTAATGACAACCCAATATAGTTATACGGCGGATCTGCTGGTGGAAATTTATGAGAAGGGCAGAGAGGTGGCAAGGGGTGACACTTTGCCCTTAGGGTTTGCCAGAAATCCTATTGCCATGATGTTTCAACAATCTTTAGTCAATGAAATGAGCAAAACCGGCATGATCCAGCATCCTGAGCGTTCTTTTATGGAAGCAGATGAATATGATGAGCTTATAAAAAACCCGCTGGATTTTATGCTGGAAAAATGCCTGCCGCGTATGAATAAAGGTTATGCCAAAGGTGAAGTGCACCGGGCATTAAATTTTGCCAAAGCAGTGCTGGCCACTATTGATATAAACCGGGAGTTTGAAATAGCCAATGCCATTATGGTTGAGCGGTACGGTTATTTTACACCTCCCGCCGGTTCCACGGCACTGCAGGCGGTTCCCTTTGACTATATTGCCGATTTCCACAGGGGTTTTACCAAGATTTTTTTAGATATGAAAAGGCAGCCCGAGAAACTTCTGGAAGCTATGGAAGCCATTATGCCTTATTTGATTTACATGGGACGGGAAAAAGTAACCAGTCCCTTGGGTTGCAACATGATTATGACGCATATGGCTGCTTTTTTGAATACAAAGGATTTTGAAAAGTTCTACTGGCCTACATTTTATAAAATCTGCCACATCTGTGCCGAGCGCGGCCAAGCCATGTCTATTTTCCTTGAAGGTGACTGGACGCGCTACCTTGATTACTTACAGGAGTTGCCACAGGGAACACGCCTCTATATGGAATACGGTGATCCGCAAAAATTTAAAGATAAATTAGGCAAAAAGATGATTTTAAGCGGTTTTTATCCGCTGACACTATTGAAAAACGCTTCCAAAGAAAAGTGTATTGATAAAGCCAAAGAGCTCATAGATATTTTGGCTCCGGGTGGAAATTATTACTTTACTTTTGATAAAGGAGCACTGAATTTAAACGATATTAATCCGGAAAATTATGTGGCCGTAATGGAATACGTTCTCGAACATGGTAAATATGATAATGCCGGCGAGCCGGTGACAACGGCGAAAAAAGAAGATTCCATTAAAAAATTCTCTCATTTATATCCGGAGTTTAAATCAAAATATCTCATCAGTTTTGATGAATTCAAACAAGAATACCCGCCGGTGGATGAAAAAATTGAGCCGCTGATGCGGGCGGCTTATGATAAGTACACCGAGCTGGTAATGGGTCTTACCAGATTTTAAGGTTAAGGTGTACATAAAAGAAAAGACAGGGACAAGCCCTGTGCTTTTACTGGTTTTGCTTTTTTAACTCACTTGCCCAATTGACGGCATATTTAATAAAGATATTAACGGCCGGCTCATGTTCCGTGTCTTTCAAAGTCACTAGAGAGATCCGGCGGGGAATTTCCGGTAAAATTTTCGTAATGGCAATGTCGCGCTTGGAGTAACGTTGGGCCACTTGTGATGATAGAACCGTTACACCTAAATTTTCCCGCACCAGCTCTAAGGATGTTTCCACTTGGTTGCAATGATATAAAATATCCGGTTCAAAGCCGGCTGCAGCGCAAGCCTTGGCAAAATTTTTATAAAGCCCGGAACTGGGGTGGGCGAGAATAAATTTTTCCCTGGCCAGCTCCGCCAATTCTATAGAGTCCCTTGCTGCCAAAGGATGCATGCTATTAACTACCAGTACAGCATGGTCTTTAATGAGACGGTGAATGTTAATATGAGGATTTTCTGAAGCCTCGCTGATAAATGCTGCATGTACTCTGGAAGCCATGACCATTTGCAGCAGTTCATTACATTCACCTTCTCTAAATTCCATCTTTACACCCGGGTAGTTTCTTTGAAAATTTGCCAAAAGGCTTGTGATGCGAAAGTGCCCGATCACAGGCAGTACACCTAGTTTTATCCGTCCACGTGATACGGAAAGGTATTCCCTAATGGTCTTTTTAGATTGGTTGATTTCCATTAATACTTTTTGTGCGTGGGCCAAAAAAGCATTGCCGGCATTGGTCATTTTAACTTTTCGGGTTGTGCGTTCAAACAATTTAACACCCAGTTCTTCCTCTAGTTTTTTGATTTGCTGTGAGAGGGAAGACTGTGAGATATTGATTTCACTAGCAGCGCGGGTAAAACTTTGATGTTTGGCTACTGCGACAACATATTCCAGTTGATGAAGTTCCATAGCATTCCCACCTTGATTTATTAATATGTCAGGAGATTCTCGTGTTTTTAATAGGCAAAGCTAAAAAATTAAAAGAAAGGGGTGGCGATTAATAAGTTGTTGTTATAAATGGCATTAGTAACATTTATTTGATTAATTAATGGAATCGTTGTATAATAAGTATAGCATAGATTAATGGGAAAAAGATAATAATTTTTAGTTTTGTTACAATTTCTTCAGGCTTGTACCTTATGTTTGGTGTAAAATTTTCATAAGGAACTTTATTAAAAAAGGGGGTTACAAAGATGAAGTACGAATACTCAAAAGGCTCCATGGATAAAGCTGATGGCATTTATTTTCAGAACATGACGGGTAAAGAAGTAGAAGAGCGCCTTAAAAAGAATGATATTATTATCATTCCGGTAGGTGCTACGGAGTATCACGGAAAAGGTCAATGTTACGGTGAAGACACATTTCTGGTAACCAGAATGGCAGAAATTGTGGCCAGAGAAACAGGTTGTACCGTTTCTCAACCGATTTGGTTTGGTTCTCACCCGGCCAACCAGCTTGGTATGCCCGGTACAATCGTGATCCCGGAGGAAACTTTTATTGCTTACTTACGTGCCATTATTGCCGGTTACTGGAACGCTGGGTTCCGCAAGCAAATTCTCATTAACGGACACGGACAAGAATACGTCATTCCCAATGCTATTCAACAATTCGGTAAAATTTGCCAAGTGCCTGCAGTAATTGCCTTTGTGAACTGGCCTACGGCAATTGTCCCTTATTTGAAAGATAAGAAACGTGGCGGAAAATATTTTGACACACCCTTCAGACACGCAGACGAGGTAGAAGCTTCCTATTCTATGGCTCTCTTCCCAGAAATGAATAAAATAGAAGATATGGAAGATAGTAAAAGAGAACCTAAAGGCTTCTTCCCCGAAGGCCACGTGGACTTGGGCGGAGACATTTACCAGTATCCCATTCCCGGTCATGCCCAGTACGGTATGGGCGGTTTGGAAGTACGCCTCTATCCTGAAGGTGTTATTGGTAAACCCACCTTGGCCGATCCGAAGAAAGCCGAGCCCGGTTTGGAAGCATTAATTGACTACCTGATTAAGTTGCACAATGATATCTTAGATCGCTTCCCGCCCGGAAAATTGCCTGAACCTGAAATGGTCACAGAACAAGACAAGAAAACCATTGAAGAATTGCTTAAAGGACCCTTTAACGGCGGTAGAAGCTTGTACTCCCATAAGTATCCCATTTAATATCAATCTTTGCTTGCATAGGAGCATAATTGCTTCTATGCAAGCATTTCCCATGAAACTAAAACATTGAAAATTGAGGTGTGATATGTCGGACGTAAAAAATATTTTCATGCAGGTTGTTAATGACCGCAGGAGTATCCGTAATTATACGGACGGTAAGGTTAGCGAGGAAGATCTTCGTGTCATTCTCGAAAGTGCCCGGCAGGCTCCTTCCGGAGAAAACGCACAGCCTTGGCGTTTCATCGTGGTTAAAGACCCGAAGAACAAAAAATTCCTCTCCGATTTGTCGCGCCGTGGCAGTGGGAGACGGTTTACAGGTGAGTTTTTAAGTGAGCAAATGCAAAAAAGGTTTGCCGGCCTAAAAGATGAAGCCAAGAGAGAGGCAGCCTATAAAAAGCTGACTTCCGGAGACGTTTCTGCCTTTGTGAATGAATCCGATGTCATTATTATCGTTTTTGGCAGAAAAGATGTTTGGGATCTGCCCTTTGATACATCCGCAGCCATTGAAAATATGCTGCTTGCTGTTACCGCCCTTGGTCTGGGTGCTTGCTGGTTGGTTGCACCCTGCATTGATGTGCGGGACGAAATGGTGCTGAATGAATACTTTGGCATCCCTGAAGACTACAAGACCATTAGTATTATCGCCATCGGGCAACCGTCACGCATTCCGAGACCCAGACCCAGAATTGACCTGGAAGACCTGGTATTCTCGGAAAAATATGGACAGCCATATTATTCCAAGGATAAGGAATAGGAGGGACTTGCGTGAGCAAATTAGATCGCTTTAGAGATACTTTGTTTTATGAGGCGCAAAAACAGTTTTACGATGAGCGTGGACGCGGTGCCCGTTATCGTATGACTACTGTGGGGGTTTCCTTCTTTCAGCAAGAAGTGGGAGATCTTAAAGATCTCAAAGGCCTGGTAAACTGGTTGCAAGAAAACGGTTTTGCCGAAAAAATTGAAATGGAAGAAGACAACCTGTCGGTTACCCTACGCATTACAGGTTGCCTGTTGGAAAACGTAAAAAACGAATGGAGAAAGAAAAATTTAGAGCCCCTTAGCTGCCCCATTGCCAATGTAATCATGCATTCCATGGAATTGAACGGCAGCATGCCGCCGGAAATTCTCCCCATTGAATTTGACGGCGATGTTTGTAAAGTAAAAATGGCTAAAATCTTTACTTCCGACGTAGTAGAAGAGGCATAAGCAGCTGTAATAAAAAGTAGCGAGGCATCAGGAAACAGTTAAATTCCTGGGGCAATGCCGGGTTATGACAAAAGTTTTGGGTATTGCTCGCTGTTTCGTCGCTTTTGTCGGCTGCCGGCACGGTGCACTGTTGATTGTGTTAATTGCACCGGGCTGTGAAAAGTTTCTCCTAACTTTTGCAAAACTAAAATACAGGCTTTGCTACACTCCTGCAATTTATGTTCCAACTGCGCATAAAGCAGGAATAGCAGCATAAATGTTCATATTTCCCAACTAACTTTTTCTGCACTTATTCGTGCCTGTTTAAGTAAACAGGCAGACTTACAACAAAAAGCAGACCCCGGGCAAGCTTTGCCCGGGGGTTGCACGTACTAATTGGGAGAGGAGACAAAAAAATGGTTGTTATTGATAAGGAAAAATGTATTGCTTGCGGCCTGTGTTCATCAATTTGCCCTGTGGGAGCAATCGACGAAAGCGAAGACGGCAAATTCCAGATTGATCCTGATGTCTGCATGGAATGCTTCGCCTGCATGAACAGCTGCCCGCAAGAGGCTATCTTTGAGAAAGAGGACTAACGCTCCTTTTTGTCGAATATGTCGAAAGATGGTAAATAAGCAAGAGTTGTTAAGTATGATTTTGGCGTGATGTTTAAATATTTTGTCGGAAAGGAGCGATTAAAATATGCCGGACATTGTCAGGGTGAATATGCGGAGTGGTGAAATCACCCGCCATGACAATAAAGGGTATGAGCTCCTTGGTGGAAGAGCTTTGTCAGCCCGGTTGTTGCTGGACGAAGTGGATCCTACCTGTGAGCCTTTAGGTGCTTTTAACAAACTTGTTATTGCCAACGGTATTTTTGCCGGCACGCCGGCTTCCAGCGGTAGTAGAACTTCTATTGGTGCCAAAAGTCCTTTGACAAACGGTATTAAAGAAGCCAATGTGGGAGGTAATTTTAGCTGGATTCTCGGTCGTCTTGGCATTAGAGCCATTGTGGTGGAGGATTTGCCGCAAAATGATCATGCCCATGTTTTAATTGTTACTCCAGATGAGATTAAACTGGAAGTTAGGGACGATTTAAAATATCTGGGCACATATGATACGACAAATAAACTGCTTGAACAATACGGCAAAAACGCTTCTGTGCTGTGTATAGGCCCTGCCGGTGAACGCATGTTAAGAGCTGCTTCCGTTGCTGTTTCTGATCCGCAGGGTGAATTGAAATTTGCGGCTCGCGGCGGTTTAGGTGCTGTTATGGGCAGTAAGGGCTTAAAAGCCATTGTGGCTGTCGGCGGCAAAGTAAACAAAATTAAATATCATGATCAAGAAGCTTTCATGGCTGCCGCCAGAAAATATACCACTGCTTTGGCCACCAGCGATAAGGTGGTAAATGTTACCCAAAAATTGGGTACCAACAGTATTTTTAAAGCCGTTAATGCCATGGGGGCACTGCCGACCCGCAATTTTAGCCAGGGATCCTTCGAGTATGTGGATAATTTGTCCGGAGAAACTTTGTATGAAACCATTGTCAAACGGGGCGGCGAAGGCAGAACCGGCATGACCTGCATGAATGGCTGCGCCATTAAATGCAGTAATATTTATCCCGATGAAAACGGCAAAAAAATATGCTCAACCGTGCAGTATGAGAATGTTGCTTTGCTGGGCTCCAACTGTGGTATGACCAATCTGGATGATGTGGCCAGATTAAATCATGCCTGCAATGACCTGGGCTTGGATACCATTGAAATGGGTGCTACCATAGGTGTTGCCATGGAAATGGGTCTGGCTGAATTTGGCGATGTGGAAGGCGCATTGAAGTTGTTCCAGGAAATCTATGATAACACCCCACTTGGCAGAATCTTAGGTAACGGTGCCCTTGTTACCGGAGAAGTGCTTGGTTGCCGGAGAATTCCTGTTGCCAAAGGTCAAGCCTTTGCCGGTTATGATCCCAGAGCACTTAAAGGTAACGGCGTAACGTATGCCGTCTCACCCATGGGGGCGGACCATACGGCAGGCAACTGCTTCGGTGCGCGCAATGAAGTTGATCCCTTAGGCACAACTAAACAGGGAGATTTGTCGCGCAATACGCAAATTAAAATTACCACTTTAGATTGCTTGGGAATTTGTATGTTTGCCAGACCGCCGTTGTTTGCGGAACCGGAGCTTTTGGCTACCATGGTTAATGCGTTATTGGGTACAGAACTATCGGTGGATGACATCTGGCAAATTGGCTACGACACTATAAAAATGGAACGGCAATTCAATTTGGCTGCCGGTATCAGCCCGGCTCAGGATAAGCTGCCGGAATTCGTCTATACGGAAAAGCTGGAGCCGACAGGAAGCGTTTTCGATTTAAGTCCGGAAGAAGTAAGTAAAGGTATTGTGGAGTGAGCCATGGCGAAGATTGTCTTCAATCTGACGCTCAGAAACTATGTTCCGGAAAAAGAAATGGAATATGATTTAAAAGAGCCTATACCTCTGTTGGCTTTTTTAGAAAGCCAACAGGTTCCGGCCGAGGAGGTCGGGCTCGTTGTCAGGAACGGGAGATGGGAGGCTAAAAGCAAATGTATCATTTACCCGGATGATACAATTGAGCTTTTCCCGTACCTGCAGGGCGGATAAAAATTTTAAAGAAAGGAGACGAGAAAATGGCCGACAAAGTAATCGTGCATGAGAGTGAAGTTGAAGGTGCAAGGAGAGAACCACCCCGTGTTTCCAAAATTTTAATTAGTGAACACACAGTAGGGGCCAAGCAAATCTCCATGGGGACAAATGTTACCGAGCCCGGCAGCAGAATTCCTCTGCACAAACATACCGATTCCGAAGAGGCTATGTTTGTGATTGAGGGCACAGGCAAGCTGATTTGCGACGGTAAAGAGTACGATTTGAAACCGGGTACAGCAATTTTCTCCCCCGTCGGTGTTGAACACGAAATTATCAATACCGGGGATACACCCTTTAAGATTGTTTGGGCTTATGCACCTCCGCTACCTGAACATCTAAAAGATAAAAAATAAGTTTTGTACTTAAACCTTGCTGGCAGGGGGGAGGTGACAGAAGGTGACTAAACACTATTTCCCTGTCGAAACGCTGCGACAGTTTGCGCAAGAGGTCTTGGTTAAAGTGGGAGTTGCGTCTGAAAATGCAGCTATTATTGCAGAAACATTAGTTGTGGGTGACCTGCGGGAAGTTAAATCACACGGTATCGTGAGGCTGCCTACATACGTCGGCAGAATTGAGGCCGGAGTGATGTCGGCCAACGCACCGGTAGAAACGCTGGTGGATACCGGTTCCGTGGCTTTACTTGATGCCAATAATTCTTTTGGCCAAGTGGCGGGTCATCACGCTATGAAGCTAGCCATGGAAAAAGCCAAAAATTATGGTTGCGGCTTGGTTGCTGTGAAAAATTCAAACCATTTTGGCATTACGGCATATTATTCCATGCTGGCTTTGGAAGAAGACATGGTGGGGATTGTGTGCACCAATGCTTCTCCCGCCATGGCACCTTTTAGGACGAAAACCCCACTATTGGGTACAAACCCCATCTCCTTTGCTGTGCCGGCTAAGAAATATCCTCCCATAGTGCTGGATATGTCCACTACGGTTACAGCACGCGGTCGTATCCGCTATGCAGCCCTAACCGGTCAGGAAATCCCCTTGGGATGGGCTCTGGATAAGGACGGAAAACCAACCACCGATCCACATGCCGCTTTGGAAGGTAGTTTGGAACCCATTGGCGGTGTGAAAGGGTTTGGCCTGTCGCTCATTGTCGACATTCTTTGCGGAATTTTGACAGCAAATACTATGACAGGAACCGTGAAAAATATCACAGATTACAGCGGTCCCTCCAAAACAGGACATTTCTTTATGGCATTAGATGTATCAAAATTCGACGATGTCGACAATTTCAAAAATAGAGTTGACGCAGTGATTGAAAAAATTAAGTCTTTACCTTCCGTTGACGGTGGCCCGATTTACATGCTGGGTGAAATCGAGCACAATAATACGCAAAAGAACTTGCAAGACGGTGTTCCCTTAGATGATGAAGTGGTGCAACAGTTAAACGCCCTTGCAAAAAAATATGGAGCTTCACAGCTCAAAGCTTAATCTCTAAGCTTTTGAAGCTAAAACATACAAAACAAATAAAAAAGGAAGTAAAAGGAGAGAGAAGTAATGATGTTCTTCGAAGAAACAAGGAAACAGCTTGAAAAATTAGGTCTGCCCAGTGGTGACAGATACGATCTGCCAACCTCAACCAAGCGCTTCCCGGATGGCGCACAATTCAGAATCGAAGTACCTACAGTTAACTCCCCGGCTTGCATGAAAGCTTTGCTGGAAAAAGCTTGGAAAGAGTATAAAGTGCATATTAACAAAATTGACGAAACTTTTGGTATCATTCGTCATACCACAAAAGACATTAAAGAATATGTTGCCATTGCTAAAGACTGGGGCTGCGAGCTGAACATGTCCACCGGTCCCCGTGCCGAGTATGATATTGGGGCTACTGTAAAAACAGCTCAAGGTGTTCGCGTCGGTTATCGTCTCCGTGGTATGGAAAACATTGTCCGTGCCGTTGAAGACGTAAAACGCGCTTGTGATCTTGGTGTGCGCGGTATTCTCTGCTATGACGAAGGTTTCCTGTGGGTATTAGCAGAACTGCGTAAAGCCGGCCACCTGCCCGCAAACTTAAAAATCAAGCTTTCCGCACACATGGGTGCTTGCAACCCTGCTTCTTTCCAACTGTTTGAAAAACTTGGTGCTGACACCATTAACCCCATTCGCGACCTGACGCTGCCCATGTTGGCTGCTCTGCGTGAAGCAGTGGATGTACCCATTGACCTGCATACCGACAACCCGCCTGCATCCGGTGGTTTCATCCGCACCTATGATGCACCCGAAATGGTCCGCATCGTCTCTCCGGTTTACCTGAAGATGGGTAACTCTGCAGTGGCAGCTCACGGCCTGAAGACAACCGCTGAAGACGGCAAGAACATGGCCGACCAAATCAGCCGGGTACACGAAACCATCATGACCTACTATCCGGAAGCTAAACAATCCGAACCTGGTCAGCCCGACATGGCAATTCCCGAATAAGGTTTACCGCTATATTGATACAGAAAAACCTGATTGATACTTGTATCAATCAGGTTTTTCCCTACTATATGATTTTTTGCACAATTCACAAAACTTAATCCTTGCCGGGAAAGATTGGCGATCGTCTTTAGTTTTTAGAAAGTAATAAGTTTAAAGATAATTTAAAGGAGTGTAATTGCATGATCAACAAAGAAGAACTTCTCGAAAAGGCGAAGAAACCTGCCCAGGATGCATTACGCCTGCACCCTTTTTACCAAGGTAAAATTGAGGTAAGCTTAAAAGCCAGTGTGCGTGATTATAGCGATTTTGGTGTTTGGTATTCTCCGGGCGTCGCCGCTCCCTGTAAAGATATTTTTGAAAACCCGGACAAAGTTTTTGAACATACCAATAAGGGTAATTTCGTGGCCGTTGTTTCCGACGGAACGCGTGTCCTCGGTCTTGGTGACATCGGTCCGGAAGCTGCCATGCCCGTTATGGAAGGTAAAGCACTTCTCTTTAAATATCTTGGCGGCGTAGACGCTTTTCCCATTTGCGTTGACACAAAGGATCCCGACAAACTGGTTGAATTTGTGAAGATGCTGCAGCCCAGCTTTGGCGGCATTAACCTGGAAGATATTGCGCAACCCAAATGTTTTGACGTTTTAGATCGCCTGCGCAAAGAGTGCCATATTCCTGTTTGGCACGATGACCAACAAGGTACTGCTACTGTCACCTTGGCCGGTCTCATTAACGCCCTGCGCTGTGTCGGTAAAAAACTGGAAGACGTCAGCATCGCCTTTATCGGTGCCGGTGCTGCCAATGTTTGTATTTCCAATCTTATTTTCTTTGCCGGCGGCGATCCGGAAAAATGCTATGTTGTTGACAGTAAAGGTATTCTGAATAAGGATCGCATTGGCGAATTGGAAGACAAGTATCCGCAAAAAGCTGAACTGGCAAGAATTACAAACGCCGAAAACCGTAAAGGCGGCATTGCTGAAGCGATGAAAGGTGCCGATGTAGTGATTTCCCTGTCTCAATCCGGCCCCGATGTCATTAAACCTGAATGGATTAAAGCTATGGCTAAAGATCCCATTGTCTTTGCCTGTGCCAACCCCATTCCGGAAATTTGGCCTTGGGAAGCTAAAGAAGCCGGCGCAAAAATTGTGGCAACCGGTCGTTCCGATTTCCCCAACCAAGTTAACAATTCCATCT
>ERZ773359.434-NODE-434-length-59620-cov-8.553228_pt1 | contig 59620 bp, 52 predicted proteins | sample MGYA00374955_ERZ773359 | MGnify/ENA primary metagenome ERZ773359 (study PRJEB29098, sample SAMN04486028) | biogas fermenter metagenome | study: EMG produced TPA metagenomics assembly of the Biogas fermentation microbial communities from Germany - Plant 4 DNA1... | reverse complement strand
CGTGATCCCTTTGCTATGTTACCCTTCTGTGGCTACCATATGGGGGATTATCTAAAGCACTGGTTGGAAATCGGTAAAAAAGCTGACCCTGAAAAGCTACCCAAGCTCTTCTATGTCAATTGGTTCCGTAAAGACGATGAGGGGAATTGGCTGTGGCCCGGATTTGGCGAGAATAGCCGCGTACTAAAATGGATATTCGAAAGAACATCCGGTAAGGGCAAGGCTGTTAAGACTCCCATAGGCTACATGCCTACCGTGGATGCCATAGATACCGAAGGTCTGGATGTTAGCGAAGAAGATATGAAAGAGCTCTTGGCTGTTGACAAAGAAAAATGGCTACAGGAAGTTGAATCCATAAAGGAATACTATAAGATCTATGGAGACAAATTACCTGAAGAATTAGCTAACCAGCTGGCAGCTCTGGAAGAGCGCCTTCGCAACTCTTAATAATCCATTAACCAGATAAATAAGCGGCCTGGGATGATATCCCAGGCCGTTTTTATATTTAACATTTTATATATAATCTAACGCGTTATGCTAGTCGATCATATGCTGATAATGGCTATTGACCGCTCATTACTTAAAAATATGAACTAACACAATAGGTTAATCTATATTAATAATACATACGATGCCATTTATCCTTTATTTTGTTTCGACATATTTTCTGATAAAAGCGACATCTCCTATTTCAGAGCAGCTTCGCTATAGCGATTATTGGGATTCCAGAGCATAAACTCGTCTATCCCGTTATCCTCCAGAGCCTTTATCTGAGCCCTTACTTCCTTTTCCCCATATTTTATATGTCCCTTTACCCAGCTGGCAGTGAAATCCTGAATCCAGGGCCTTATGATGGCCGGGGTTTCAAGATTCTTGTTTCTCATAACCGAATCCTTAGCGGAATTATATATGGTCTCATAGGGATAAGCATCAGGTACCGGCAATTGATAGGTGTGGTTGGCGTAGTGGCTGGGGTACATCATAGGGCTTACATAGTCCACCACATTGCTGATAGCCTCCCAGTACTGGCCTAATCCCATGTCATCGGTGACCGAACCTACAAGGCCATAGATATCGGCAGATACATACACCCCTTCGGGGGACAATTCCTTATAGGCATATTTCAGGAAGTCCTGTATTATTTTGGGCTTGCTCTCATTACCGCTGTTTCTATAATCCAGATATTCGTCCAGCTTACCTCCACCGGAATCGGGAAGGCGCACATAGTCAAACTGTATCTCATTGAAACCTACCCTGGCGGCCTCTTTCGCAACGGCTACATCATATTCCCATAGCTGCCTGTCATAGGCGCTGGCCCAACGCAAACCGTCCTGCTGTTTATGAGCCTCCCCGGTACGTTTATCCAGGATTGCCCTTTCCGGATATCTCTCAGTATAGATAGGATCCTTAAAGGTCACTATCCTGGCAATGGTGTAAATGCCGTTGTCCTTTAGTTTTTTCATAAAGGCCTCTATATCCTTTATCGGGGTCAACTCATTGGCTTCCGGAGCAAACCTTTCGGCAGCCTCCGTATAAAATAGCATGTTACCGTTATCATCCTTGACATCAATGACAAACGCATTCAAGCTGGTGTTCCTGGCCATTTCGATCATCTGGTCAAGGCGTGCCCCGCTGGCAGAATAGATGGTCATATATGCCCCCCGTACCTTTACCCGGGGATTACCAGGGTGTTCAACAACTTTTTCCTGGGGAGAAAAATCCAAATCCCTTAGATCTTCGCTTAACAGCTCTGTTCGATCCGAAACGGTAAATTCAGCTGCAATCCAGCCTTCTGTATGTCCTTCAACATTATCAAAGGCAATTTTATACCACTTGGTTTCCTCTTCTCCCACCGTCTCCTCTGCTAAGACTTGGACACCGCTACCCTTCATGAGAGTAGCTATTTTTTCTGCGGCAGGGTCGGGTGCACGGCGGACATTAAGCTTGTTGGCACTTACATATACCAGACTTTGGGAACTATCGGCTTCCTGATCCTCTTGATTGACCTCGCCACTGACATCCTCCGTATCATTGTCGTCCCCGGTTTGAGTATCGTCCTCTATATTCCCTTCTTCTTCCACAGCTTCTTCTTCCACAGACGGGTTAGGATCTTGGATATTTGATGATGGTGTATCCTGTTTACATCCTTGTACTACGAAAAACAGCATGATAAATGCGACAAATAGACTAAGCCTCTTAACCTTCAAACCCCTTTACGCTCCTTTACACCATAATAAGTATATTCTATATACGGGCTTTATATATAACCCATATCTATTATACAGATATTCTGTCGAAATAGATAGAATAACTTATGTGTAAATTATGGTTAAATGGGCGGGCGCGGCCCGTAATATTGGTAATAGTCCACCCTTATTCTACCGTTATATAGTTTACGCTTCTTATGGGCCCTACGGCCATAATACCTTTCAAAATCCCTATCAGCTGTCAGAACGTATATGGACCAGGTGTCCATATCTTTAAATTTTTCCCCCATCTCACTATAGAGTGCCCGTACTTCCTCCCTTTCACCCAAGCGCTCCCCATAGGGTGGGTTACAGATTATACAACCATATTTTGTCTTGGTGCTAAAATCAGAAAAGGGAAGCCTATGAAAATCTATATACTCCTCTACACCGGCTAATCGGGCATTGTGCCTGGCTATCCTCAGAACCCTTCCATCTATGTCATAACCCAGGATACGAAAATCAGCCTGTTTTCTTGCCGCCCTAGCCTCACTTCTGGCCTCTTCCCACAGCTGTCCTGGAATCTGGGGCCATTTTTCAGCATCAAACTCCCTGTTTAACCCAGGGGCCATATTCAATCCCTTCATGGCTGCCTCTATGAGGATGGTGCCGGATCCGCAAAAGGGGTCTATAAGCTGTCTGTCTGTATTCCAGTAGCTAAGGTCCACCAGAGCCGATGCCAGGGTCTCCTTTAAGGGGGCTTGGCTGGCCAGTTCCCTATATCCCCTTTTATGAAGGCCCGGACCGCTGGTATCAATGGTCAGGGTAGCAACGTCTTTCAGCAACCCCACTTCTATGGTGTATTTTGGCCCGGTCTCCTCAAACCAGCTCTTCCTATATTTTTGCTTAAGCCTTTCAACGATGGCTTTTTTTACTATAGCCTGGCAGTCGGAAACGCTGAACAGTTTGGACTTCACGGACTTACCCAGTACCGGAAACTCTGCATCCTCGGGTAGCCATTCTTCCCAGGGAAGGGCTTTCGTCCTTTCAAACAACTCTTCAAAGCTGAGTGCGCTAAACTCTCCTATTCTGATAAAGACCCTGTCGGCGCTTCTGAGCCATAGATTGGTGCGGCATACATCAATAGCCGAACCCTTAAATATCACCCTGGAGTTCTCCACCTTTAAATCATTGTATCCTAAAGCCCTTAACTCCCTGGCCACTACCGCTTCCAGGCCAAAGGTGGCAGTGGCGATTATATCCCATTGATCCATATTCATCCTCTTTCCTTATTAACTAGGCATCAAATATTGCTCCTCTTCGGTAATCGTTCCACACGCTTTCGAACCAGTTCTCTCCTTCAGGAATTGGCCGCACTTTCTTCCATTCAAAACTCGGTACCCCATCCCGCAGGGTAACCTCTTGTATTACTCCGTTCATCCTGCCCTTATCCAAAGTAAAGCGAAATTCCCCAGGAAGCCCGTCTGCTGCCTGTTCCCCTTCATCGTGGCAGATCAGATAGGAACCCCGGCTCCCACCGCCCCTTTCAATGTAGTCCAAGATAGCGGACAGGTAAACATATTGGGCCATTAAGAGGTCATAGTTTTTATAGGCTTGGGGTAGATCCCGGGCTGAGGATATGGTTGTATTTTCAGTCAGGGATAACAGGGCCTTCTTAGCCTCCCGGACTCCCTGCCTGGCCCCTTCCGAAGAACGTATATGGGCACCCCAAAGGTCCATCCTTTTACCCATCTCTTCCCTTATGTCCTGAACGTTGCTACGATCCCGAACATTAGCCATAAATTTTTTACCCATCTCTATTTTTTTGCCGATATCCCGGCCGGTGGAATTTAAAAAGTCGGTTACATTCATGGGATCTTCACCATACCTGGCCGCAATGAACTGTGCTGCCCTCAGGCCGCCTACCTGCCCTGAATTCAGGGCACTTCCTCCGGGACGATATACGCCATGGGAACCGTTAACCTCTCCGATAGGGAAAAAATGCCTGAGGTTACTCTCCCACCATATATTGCCCCCCAAGCCACCGTTATTATGCTGGGCGCATACTGCTATCTCCAGGTATTCAGTAGAAAGATCGATCCCGTTGTCCATGTATAGATCGATTGCAGGCTGGTTCATATGGGCAAGCCTCTGTATGGGGGTGCCAAATAAGGCTCCCGACCTTTTGAGATATTCATAAGCCTCATCCCCTAAAAGGGTAAAATCCAGGTTTCCGTCATTGCTGGCTCCGGCAGGATTCTTAGTATAGTCTAAAAATACCCTTCTCCCTCTGATGACAGTCTCGTGATAGACTAACAGGTCTATCAATGATGACCCATAGTTTTCTATCTTTCTTGGGTCAAATGGCCATTGATAACCCTTTAGAAAAATTGCATCCAACAGCTTCCCGGGAACCTTAAAATAATCCCATAAGAATTCCCGCTCGTCGTTTCCGTCCCTATCGGTTGATACATATCTGGGGAGTACCTGCTGGTAGGTCCCAGATAGATTCCATCTAAATTTAATGGACGCTATCCCGTATTGAGATTCCGTCAGATTCCTTCCAACAACCCCCGCTTCCAGGGCGATACCTGTAGCTCCGGTCTGGCTGGTAGGATAAACTGTTGATCCATACATCCCCGCAGGGCCTCCCGTGGCATATACTATATTGGTACAATTAAAGACCACATACCTGTTGTCGGGATCCTCCAGGGCGTTTAGGTTTAATGTGAGCAGCCCAAGGGTCCGGGTCTTGTCCTGGTCGGTTAGGATACCGATAACCTGGTACCCGTCGAATATTTTTATATTCTTTGCCATCACCTGATCCTGGAGCCTATTGGTCATGTAATGGGATGTTAAGGGTCCCGCTGAGGTAGCCCGCTGCCTGGGGTCATGGTCGGTCTTATATCCTACATATTCCCCGTAACTATTATGAGGGAAAGGGACACCTATATCCACCAAACGATAAAAGCATTGCGCCGAAAGGGAGGCCTCTATCAGGGCTATATCCCCATGCATGCTGCCCCCATTGAAAAGGGTTCTTGCCATATCATATACGGAATCGGGTTTATCTCCCGCCAGGGTCAGCTTGTAGTAGGTCTGTTTATCGGATCCGGTATTACGGGACGTCCCCATATAAAGCCCCTCCGTAACAATGGCAATATCCCTCTGCCCAAGCGAATACAGCCTGTCCGCTGCGTTAAGGCCTGCGGCCCCCGAACCCACTATCACCGTATTCAATGAATATATATTGATATTGGTATCATTGATTCTGGCTATGCTATGTAACAATCCTAGCTCCCCCTTGCCTATAATCTTCTCAGATGAAATCCCCCATCCACATTTATGACCTCTCCCGTTGAATAAGGGAGCAAGCCTGAACACAGTGCCCATACGGCCTTGGCTATATCCCTGGGATAACCCCATCGTTTAATAGGAGTCAGTCCCCCCTCGATCAGTTCATCATACTTATCCTTAACCGGACCGGTCATATCCGTTTCGATTATACCCGGCCTTATTTCATATACATTAATGCCGTACTCGGCCAACCTATGGGCGAAGAGCTTGGTGACCATACTGATACCCGCCTTGGATATACAATATTCTCCCCTTGATGGTGAGGAGGTATAGGAGGATATGGAAGCTATATTAATAATCATGGGACAATATTCTTCCCCGCTTTGGATCTGTTCTACCATCTTCCTGGCTACCCCCTGGGTCAGGAAGAAGGTACCCTTTAGATTGGTATCCACTACAAAATCAAAGCTCTCCTCCGTAGTTTCCAAAATATCCTTTCTCACTTTGGGTGCTACTCCTGCGTTGTTTACCAACACATCGATTCTTCCAAACTGTGATGATACAAGGTCAATAAGCTTCTGTCTGTCCTGACCGCTACCCAGGCTTCCCTGGACATAAAGAACTTCTACTCCATTGGCCCTTAGTCCATCCAAGGCCTCCCTTACCCTACTCTCATCCGATGTACCGAATATAGCCAGGTTGTATCCTTCTTTAGCCAGCCTTTCAGCTATACCGTAGCCTATGCCACGGCTGCCTCCTGTAACAATTGCCACCTTTCTTCCGGACATCTTACCATGCCTCCTTCTGTGATTCATCACTATACCAGATATAATTAATTATTTTTAAAACCTAATACCAGAAACCGTATAGTCCCGTCCAAACATATGAAGCCATCTACTAAGAGAACCGGTTCCGGTGCTTCCGGTTCCGGTTCTGATATTCTACCTATTTACAGGTCCTGATCAGCTCAAGTATCTGTACGTCAGGACCCTACTATACATGGTGGGCTACACGGCTCCCGTCGATAGGCGGCTTACCCTTTCGTCCCTCTCTGTATATGGGGGCATATATCTTTGCGTCTCTTATTACACAACCGGCCTTACCACCATCCCTCATTATCTCGGAACACTTGCTGCAGGCAATACAGGATTTCTTTCTGTCCATTACGCCCTTGGTCAAAATATCCTTGGCGAAATCGGGATATGCTAAGGATTGCCGACCAAATCCTGCTATTCTAAACCAGCCCTTTTGTATTCCACCGGAAGCGACATAGGGTGCGAATTCCCTGAGCCAGCTAAATCCGGTGGCCATTACCGTCATATCCGGGACACTTTTCTGAATTTGCCTGATTATGTCCAGCATCCTGGCTGTACCCACCAGTGGATGCTCGGGAGGTGTGTAATAACCCATATCATAGGGCCTGCCTACATGGGGATTGTAATAGGGGTTGCCCGTGCTGATATTGATGAGTTCAATTCCCCTGTTATGTAGGATTTTAACTAATTTAATGGGCTCAGTTAGATCAGGGATTAAGAAGTCCTCCCGGTCTACGCCCCAGCCATAGGGATAGGGCACAGAATCATAGGCATTGAGCCTCAGGGTAATATCCAACTGGTCCCCTAATTTATCCTTAATCTTATCTACAATATTCATTAAAAATCGGGTACGGTTTTCAAAGCTGCCCCCGTACTCTCCTTCCCGGGTAAATGCGGACAGGAGTTCAGAGTTTAAATACCCATGACAAGCCTTTATGTCCACCGCATCAAAGCCTATCTCCCTGGCCATGCATGCAGCTTCTACAAATTTATCCTCCAGTTTCTTTAATTCGTCATCAGTTATCAGCGGATAATCCTCCGGTAGATTGCGGCCCAGATAAGGATTTCGGGTAGCAATTATCGGGGCAGGCTTGCCCTCCGGCTTACTGTAACGGCCTGAATGGGTGAGCTGCACTACGGTATATGGCTTATAACCCTGACCATATTCTTGCTGAGCTGCCTCTATGGAGCGATCAAGGAGCCTTTTTAGCTCGTCCTTGTTTTCCTCACAAATATAGAGTTGCCTTGGATTGGCCCTACCCTCTTCTACTACTGCGGTAGCCTCAAACCACAACAATCCAGCCCCACCCCTGGCAAATCTTTCATATCGCCTGTAGGTGAGGTCACTGGGTCCACCCTGGGCTGTCCCATCGCAGCCTTCCATGGGATGTATGCCTATAGAATTCGGTATGGTTGCTCCCTTCATGAAGATTGGGCTTTTTAATGGTCCCAGATCTTCCAGTATAGGAAGCTCAATCCCGAACTTGTCAATATCCGCTCTTATCTCATCTAAAGAACGGTACTTGAATTTTTCATGGACTGTCATATTATTCCTCCGTAATATTTTTACCGCCCCCTCCAACCCCGGATTTTTAGTACTCTAATCCTTCTTTGCCAAAGCCTCGTTGACTTTCGCAAGTGCTTCGTTAGCAGCTTCCCTTACACTTTCGTCCTCATCATCCTTGTAGAGCTTTTTTAGGAACTCCACGGTCCTTTCAGCACCGGATTCACCCATTGCCTGGGCAGCAAGCCTGCGGAATTCGGGATTAGGATGACGAACATAAAAAGTAAGGTGGGTCACTGCATCATGATCACCGCTTTTTGCAAGAGCCTTAAAGGCAGCTTCACGGAATTCCGCGTTGTTCCCATTTATTACTTTCTCCAGTTTTGCAATTTTACCTTTTTGTGCCCATTTTTCAATTTTTTTAAGAGAAGGTCCAAACATTTATATCCACTCCCAATATTATATTAATAGCTATGAAAGCTTAAAAAAATCTATATAAACGAAATGAAGAGGGCGGCTATTTATCGTTTATAATTACCGTATATTAATCTTATCTTTTATATTTATTTGAGTCAAGGAAAATGCCTTAACCAAAATGTATTATGACATCCTAACCCTAATATATAATGCCCTCATTAAGGATCCAGTATTTACTGTACATCCTGATTATTTTTATTAACCCAATGTGGATTTGGAAAACTTCTACCTTTTCCGTATTATTATCAGGTTTGTGATTTAAAATTGCGTCTACGGGTAAGTATTAAGAAGATAGAAAAATAGGAAGGTGATTTGTTTATGGATGTATTTGGAACCCTTATTCAAACCGGAGACTGGAAAGGCGAAAAACATGTACCTATTATTCATTGCCCTGAGAAAGTAAAAGCTGGAGAAAACTTCGAGTTAAAAGTCACCCTTGGAGATGCCATCGGCCATCCCAATACCTTGGAACACTATATCTCATGGTTTAAGGTGTACTATCAAGCAGATGGAGCCAAATTCCCCATTGAGCTAGCCTCCTTTGACTTCGGTGCCCATGGCGAAAGCGATGTATTCACCGACTATCAAGGCACTATTACCGTTAAACTCCCCAAAAGCGGCACTATCTACGCTCTCAGCTATTGCAATATTCATGGCCTTTGGGGCAACAAGGAAGATGTAGTAGTAGAATAACGTAACATGTCATGCTAGCTAAACATATGTCAGTAATGGCTATTGAGCGCTATGTTATACCCTATAGGAGAGGATGGTTTATTCTGGAAGTTTCCAAATTAAATCGGGAAGCTGCCTCCACAAATCCATCCTCCCTAGAAACAGTACCAATATATCAAGTTGCATAACATATAGCTAAACGAAACAGCTAACATAGCAATAATCATAATGGGTTATTGAACGCTCCTTCCGACATCCGCTTATCAATAGCCCATTACCTATGTTATCAGTAGCTTTTGAACTATCACAAGAGATTAGATTAAACCTTATATCCAAAAAAGGAAAGATTGCATAGGGGTCTATGCAATCTTTCCTTGCTTTTCACTATTTCAATGGAATGGCACTCTTTTTCTTTTAAAACTGGACCCTGGGGGCTACCCTATCCCCTTCATCAGCCCTGAAGAAGACCTCTTCACTAAAGCCAAATAAGCCTGCAACTATATTGTTTGGGAAGGTCTGAATTCTGGTGTTAAACTTCAGGACCGTATCGTTGTAGAACTGCCTTGAATACCTTATCTTTTCTTCAATATCTCTAAGATCATTTTGCAGGCTCAGGAAATTGGTATTAGCCTTAAGCTCCGGATAGGCCTCTACCACCACCATAAGCCTGTTAAGAGCCTGGGACAGCATATCATTGGCTTCCATGCTCTCCTCCGGGGTATTGGCATTTAAAACCCCGCTCCTGGCTTTTACAACTTGGTCGAAGGTTTCCTTCTCATGGCTGGCATAGCCCTTTACGGTCTCCACCAGGTTGGGAATAAGATCCGCCCTGTTCTTTAGCTGCACATCAATTTGAGCCCATGCGTTTCTAACCCTGTTTCGAAGGTTAACGAATCCATTGTAGGCCGATATGCCGTATAATACTAAAAGGACTACCACCCCTGCAATAATATAACCTAACATAATAATCCTCCTTTATGGTCTTTAATTTGATATTCCTTAGAAGGCGCCGCCGCCACCGCCGCCACCGCCACCTCCGGAGCTACCCCCGCTAAATCCACCGCCCATACCACTTCCCGAGGAGCTGGGCGATGCTGCTACCGCTGCCGTACTTACGGCGTTGTTTATGGCAGTGGTTGTGCTGTTGAGCATGCTGTTGATGATAATAAAGTTGGCCAGAGCCCTATGTCCACCCATATAGGTTAGGTTCGGATCCATAAGCTCTGCTTCACTGAATACCTTTGGCAATTGATCTATAACCTCTTTGGCAACCCCAAGGGAAATGGCATAGACAAGATAATGCTCCCAAATCACGATGGAAGGGATCTCTGCCCTATCCATGTTGGAAAAATGGAGTAAGAACTTTTTGAAGGCCTTCCACATAGCCACCTGCTCTACACCGTACCTGGTCCACTTCCTAATACCTGAAACTATCAGCATGGCAATCAGGGTAACAAATCCCATTCCGGCCATTAGAGCCCCCATAGGTGCCTTGAGTAATATAAGCGATGCGACACCGGCCACCAAAAGAAACAGGCCTATCAGGGCATATACCCCACTGCCCTTTAGATCGTTTTTCATGAAAAACCCTTGTCTTTCACCCTGTCTTTTTACCATGCTCTTGAAGGTTTCATAGTCCCTCTGAAACTCCAGGGCTCTGGACTTCCTTTTTAGGATATCCTTTAAATCATCCAGGATAAGGCTTCCACCAGTACCCAGCCTGTGGAGAAACCAGGATATCAAAAAATCCTCATGGGGATAAAGGCCATCCAAACTGACACCGTCTATTAAAGAAATCATGTATTTCTCCTGGATGCGCTTAAAGACCAATCCCTTCTCGGTTTCAATCCTCCTGATGGTAATCTTTTTCTTTCTCACCAGATCCATAATGGTAGCCATTATATCCTTGGAATCTGTATTTCCCTTGGTAAGAAGATAGGTCATAACGGCAGGAGTGTAATCCCCCGGAAGCTCCCTGTAGTAATCACCCTGAAATTCTGGCTTAAGGTCTCTGGAATATCTGTAGATAAACCTAATCAGCCCGTAAATACCTCCGAGTATGGCCATAACGAAGCCGGGCAGTAAAGTGTCCCTGATCCTCTTTAGTCTTGCTTCCCTGGCAGCCCTTTCCTTTTCCGCCTCTTCCAGTCTTTTTAGCTCCTCCCTGGCCCGTTCCCTCTCAGCGTTGGCCTCATCCGCCAACCTCTTCTCGTTTTCCAGGATCTGGGGTAATTTTTCTTCATTGTATACCCTGGTGGAATCGGGAATAAGCCCAGGCGGGAATATGGCCAGGGTCTCTATAAAGGTATTGGGCATTACCTCGGAGACAACAAAGGAAAAGGTACGCTCATCGGTAATCTCCGATACTCCTGTTAAGGGACCATGGGCGAAGACTCTTAACTCTTCCTTTTTAGCACCCTCGGGAATCGTAATGATGATGTTCACATCATTTAAGAGAACATCCCAATTCATATCGATGACCTTGCGGTTGAATACCCCAATGTCATTGTATCTTTCGGCTACGTTAAGGAGTATATAGTCGAATACGAAGGTCTTTTCCTCATAGCTGGATTTTTCATAGACCTTGAACTTGGCGATATTATCTTCATAGGTGAGTTCATAGACATCCTGTCCCTCACCCCGTGATTGCTGAAACTGTCTCAATCCGCCACCATCTTCTACGTATACAGCTATCCCTTCAATGCCGTCCGTGGCGTCAAAGTCTATATCTCTTAAAATACCGTTATAGTCTCCATTAAAATCATAAGTGATTCTTTCTCTAACATGGGCATCTCCGTTCGGCTTAATATCTATAGCCATATGATAGTGACTAATATTATAGCTCCTATTGTCTGCCTTTGACATTATGGGTGGCAGCACAATAGATAAGGCTATAAGCCCACAGAGCAGAATAAGTGGTATAATCCTCTTCTTATATATAGCCCTTACCCCCTTTACAAAGCTATTTGCTCTTACTCTCTGATCTTTGGCTTGCTTTAAATATTTCCTATATAATCCTTCCACCTCATTGTAAATGTATGGTCAAATTGCTGAAAAAATTAACTGGTCAGTTGTATTTAAAAATTTAAAATTGTTGGTATTATACTCTGACTAAACGTATTATGCTGGTTAGGCATATGTCAATTTATATCCTTATTCTACCACAAATATGGTTGTTAAAACTGTTAATTCTCGTCCAATTGAAAATTTATATAAATAAAATATATTCCATCTAGTATTGCATGTTTATTGACACCGGATATTAATATGGCCTGAAGGATATTTATTGAATCACATGAGGGACCCTTTGGTATATAAAGAACCCGGACAGAGGAAAAGCCCACCTGTGTGGGCCTTTCCTCTATCCGGGTGAATCACAATTAAATTAATTTCTTATTGAATCCGCTGCTCTATTGCGACCTTAATATCTTCAGGGGTCATACCCCTGGCCTCAATAAAGGGCCTATTGGTGTTTGTGGTTTGAATACCCATTATATTTTCATCAATTCCTGTGAGTACGACTGCATCAAAGCCATCTAAGAAATCCTTATTGGCCTTTTGTCTGCTGCTAAATTCGCTGACCCTGTATCCAGATTCCTCAAGATATCTGATGACAGGTCCCAGCCCCTCCTGTACAGCTATATGTTTCATAGGCAAAACCTCCTTATTACCTATTGTCTCACCATAGAAACCTAATTATCCGTATCGGATATTCAAAGGAGGGTGGAATAATTTGCTCTCTACTCATGGGGATACCAACGAAGCTTAGGATTCCGGGCTGCCCTGGTCTCATCCAACCTCCCGATAGGGGCATTGTGAGGCGCGCTCTTGGCCATTTCCGTATCCTGTTCTACCTCCTGGGCTATCTTAATCATAGCCTCGATAAATTCATCCAGGGTTTCCTTGCTCTCCGTCTCGGTGGGTTCAATCATCAGGGCCTCTTTCACGATAAGAGGGAAGTAGGTGGTAGGGGGATGGAATCCAAAGTCTATAAGCCGTTTGGATATGTCCATGGCCGATACTCCCTTCTCCTTTTGCCTTTGAGCGGATAAGACGAACTCGTGCATGCATGTACGATCATAGCTAAGCTCATAATAGGGCTTGAGTTTTTCCATGATATAGTTAGCATTTAATACGGCCGTCTCCGATACCTTGCGAAGCCCCGCTGCTCCCATGCTCAGGATATAGGCATAGGCCTTTAAGTATACCCCAAAATTACCGTAAAAGGATCTCACCCTGCCGATGGACAGGGGTCTGTCCTGGTCAAGATAGTATTCATCGCCATCAAATTGTACCAAGGGGCAGGGCAGAAAGGGTACCAGCTTTTCAACAACCCCCACAGGGCCTGATCCCGGACCTCCACCACCATGGGGAGTGCTGAAGGTCTTATGAAGGTTCAAATGCACCACATCAAAACCCATATCTCCCGGACGGGTTATACCCATAATAGCGTTGGCATTGGCTCCGTCATAGTATAATAGGCCGCCGGCATCGTGGACAATCCTGGCAATTTCTACGATATCCTCCTCAAACAGACCCAATGTATTGGGGTTGGTCAGCATCAATCCAGCCGTTTCATGGTCGACCATCTCCCTTAAGGCGTCCACATCAACGCCTCCACGATCATTGGAGGGCACCTCCACTACCTCAAACCCAGCCATGGCAGCCGATGAGGGATTCGTGCCATGGGCGCTGTCGGGGATGAGTATCTTATACCTTTGTCCTTCACCATTGTTCTTGTGGTATGCCTTGATAATCATCATCCCGGTAAGTTCTCCGTGGGAGCCTGCAGCAGGCTGCAGGGTGACCCCCGCCATACCTGTGATTTCGCATAGCATGGCATTTAGCTCATATATCAGCTTCAGGCATCCCTGTACGGTTTCCCGGGGCTGGTATGGGTGGACCGCTGAGAAGCCCTCCAGCCTGGAAATATCCTCGTTGATCTTTGGATTATATTTCATGGTACAGGATCCCAGGGGATAAAAGCCCACATCAACTCCATGGTTAAGCCTGGATATACCGGTATAGTATCTGACTACTTCAGGCTCGCTAACCTCCGGAAGTTGTGCATCCTGATCCCGCAATAACTCTTTAGGAATAAGTTCTTCAATATCCCTTTCGCCTACATCCAGCTCCGGCAGGGAATAGCCCTTCTTGCCAACTGTACTAAGTTCAAATATCAGCTTTCTATCCATTCGCTATTTCACCCACCCCTTCAACTAAAGCGTCCATTTCCTCCCGGGTCCTCTTCTCCGTCACAGCTACCAGCCATCCTCCATCCAGTTCCGGATAAGCACTTTCCAGTAAATATCCCCCTATAATGCCCTTATCCAATAGACAGGCATTTAGCTTTTGGATAGGGATGGTGCTCCTTACAGCAAACTCCTTAAAAAAGGGACCGTTAAACACCGGGGTAAATAAACCCGTATCAATTAGCCTGTTATACAGGTAGTGGGATTTCTGCAGGGATTGATAGGCGACTTCCTTCAAGCCCTCCTTCCCCATGAGGGAAAGGTATACTGTCGCTATGAGGGCGTTTAACGCCTGGTTGGTGCAGATATTGGAGGTAGCCTTTTCTCTTCTTATATGTTGCTCCCTGGTCTGCAAAGTCAGAACGAATCCCCGGTTACCATCCCTGTCTATGGTTTCGCCTACCACCCTCCCGGGCATCCTTCTCATGAGCTTCCTGGTGGTAGCGAAAAATCCCAGGTATGGGCCCCCAAAGCTTAAGGGATTCCCCAAGGATTGTCCTTCTCCCACCACTATATCCGCTCCCGCTTCTCCCGGGGATTTTAGAATAGCAAGGGATATAGGATCTACGCAGGCGATTAGCAAAGACTTGTTATCATGGGCCAGACGGGCTATTGGCTCTATATCCTCTATGATCCCAAAAAAGTTGGGAGATTGGACGACAACAGCCGCGACCTCATCGTTCAGGCACTCTTCCAAGGCCTCCAAGTCTATCATCCCGTCCTTATATCCTGCCTCTATTAAAGTGATATCTTGAAATTTTGCATAGGTAGCCGCAGTCTCCCTATACTCGGGGTGTAGACTCCTGGCAACTACCACCTTGTTCCTCCTGGTAGCCTGGCATGCCATCAGGATGGATTCGGCCACGGCTGTAGCACCGTCGTATAATGAGGCGTTGGATACATCCATATCCGTTAGCTCACATATCATGGTTTGGTACTCAAATATAGCCCTCAAGGTACCCTGGCTTATTTCAGGTTGATAAGGGGTATAGGATGTATAGAATTCTGCTCTTGAGATGATGTGGTCTATAGCTGAGGGTATGTAGTGATCATAGGCTCCTGCCCCTAAAAAGCAAGCATACCCATTGGCATGCTTGTTGGAAGAAGCTATCTTGCGCATATGGCGTAAAAGCTCCACCTCAGCCATGGGCCCATCTATGGCCAGCTCCCCGGTTAGTCTGACGCTCTCAGGGATATCCCCAAATAACTCTTCAATTGAAGTATATCCTATCTCCTTTAGCATGTCCTCCCGTTGCTTATCTGTGTTGGGGATGTACCTGGACATCATTAAGCCTCCTCTTCGCAATATTTCTCATATTCATCGGCATCCATAAGATCATCCAATTCACCGGTATCATTCACCTCGATAATCGCTATCCAGGATTCATAAGGTTCCTCATTTACAAGTTCAGGGCTGCCTTCCAATTCTTCATTAACTTCTACCACTGTTCCCGAGACAGGTGCATAGATGTCGGAAGCTGCCTTGACGGACTCAATGGACCCCAGGATATCGTCAACTTCCACATCCGTACCCACTTCAGGTAGCTCGATAAACACTATGTCTCCCAGTTCGTCCTGAGCAAAATCGGTTATACCTATGTAAGCCCTGTTTCCTTCCATCCTTACCCATTCATGCCCCTTGGCATACTTTAATCCCTCTATTACCTTCATTATCCTTTCCTCCTTTAATATTTTCGGTACTATTTGTCCGCTACTAACCATGATGCTGCTTAGCAAGTTTAAAATATATGCTTAGGCTGTAAGCCTAAAGTATTGGCTGATTATTTCTAATAGAAAGGAGTGTCAATAACTTTCGCTTTTTGGGTTCTGCCCCGCATCTCAATAAAGATCTCAGTATCCAAATCGGTATAACTCCTATCTATCAGGGCCAATCCCAGGCTTTTCCTTAGAGTGGGTGCCATACCTCCGCTGGTAACGAACCCAATATCCTTGCCGTCTGCCTCTACTCTATAGCCGGTTCTCGGTATCCCTCGATCCAGCATCTCAAAGCCTACCAACTTTCGTCCGGTTCCTGCCTCCATCTGTTCTGCCAAAACGTCCCTACCCATAAATTCTCCCTTATTGGGCTTTACAAATCTGCCAAGTCCGGCCTCTACAGGGGTAATCTCGGGTGTTAACTCCTGCCCATAGAGGGGTAGCGCCGCCTCAAACCTCAAGGTGTCCCTGGCCCCTAACCCTGCGGGAACCAACCCTTCCTGGGTGCCGGCATCCAGTATCTCGTTCCAGAGCTGGACCGCCTGATGTGCGGGTACATATATCTCGAAGCCGTCCTCGCCGGTATATCCCGTGCGGGAGACCAGAGCTTTGACCCCGCCTACATCTATATCCTGTAAAAATCTAAAAAACCGTATATTCTCCAAAGGTTCCGGGGTAAGCTTTTGTAATATGTCCTGGCTTGCAGGGCCTTGAATAGCCAATAAGCCATAGCTCTCCGATACATCCATGATTGACAGGTCATGGCCATGATAATTGTCCCTTAGCCATTCAAAATCCTTTTGGGTGTTTGAGGCATTTACTACCAGGAGATACCTCTCTTCGCCCAATTTGTAGATAAGGAGGTCATCCACTGTACCGCCGTTTTCGTAGCACATGGGCGAGTATACTACCCTGCCCTCCACCATGTTGGATATGTCATTGGTCACCATCTTTTGTATGTATTCTTTGGCACCATTGCCCGCTATAAGGATTTCACCCATATGGGAAACATCAAACAATCCCGCACAGGTCCTAACGCCATGATGCTCCTTTATAATACCGGTATATTGAACCGGCAACGCCCATCCGCCAAAATCGATGATTTTGCCCCCTAATTCTCTATGAATCTCATAAAGCGGTGTCCTCTTCATATCTTTCCCTCTTTCCAATTATGGTTTTCCGCACAATTACAGATATTTTCACTTATGGCCAGATGGAGAACCTTTAAGGTTTGTCATATAGCCAGAGATGACAAATTAATACATGATGAATCCACTTAATCACCAGGGATACAGTTAAAATCAGATCCCCTTCCCCTACAGGATGTCCTCCATAAAGCTTATGCCCTCTTTAGGAGCTTTAATACCCAAATACTCAGCAACGCTGGCACCTACATCTGCAAATGTATCCCTGGTGCCTAAATTTACACCCTGTTTTAAGGTCTTTCCGTATATTAATAGAGGAACATATTCCCTTGTATGATCCGTGCCGGGAAAAGTGGGATCACAACCATGATCTGCAGTAATTATAAGAATATCCTCGTCTTTCAGAGCACCAACTATCTCTGGAATCCTGGCATCCAACATGGACAAAGCCCGGGCATATCCTGTAACATCGTTTCTATGTCCATATAACATATCAAAATCTATGAGGTTTGTAAATATAATACCTGGAAAGTCCTCCTTAATATAGTCAATGGTTTTATCTATCCCATCCATATTATCATGGGTATGAACGGAATGGGTTATCCCGCGTCCACTGAATATATCTATGATCTTACCTACTGTCTTGACTTTAAGCCCATCCTCAACCGCATGGTCCAATACAGTTTCGTCTATTGGATCCAGGGAAAAATCCCGTCTCCTGTCGGTACGCGTAAATCCCCCCGGCTCACCTTCAAAGGGTCTGGCAATAACCCTGCCCACAGCATGCTCACCGACCAAAATCCGTCTGGCTATGCTGCAGATCTCATAGAGCCTTTCTACGGGAATTACCTTCTCATGGGCAGCTATTTGGAAAACGCTATCCGCGGATGTATAGACAATTGGATATCCCGTCCTTATATGCTCTTCACCCAGTTTTTCGATTATTTGAGTTCCGGATGCCGGAATATTGCCCAGTATGGGGGAACCTATGGCTTTTTCAAATTCCTCAATGATGTCCTTGGGAAAACCATCAGGGTAGGTGGGAAAGGGCCTTTGCATTACAATGCCCATCAGCTCCCAATGCCCTGTAGTGGTATCCTTACCTGCTGACCTCTCGGCCATCCTTCCAAAGGAACCCACAGGCTTCTCATGTCCTTCAAACCCTATCATCCCATCAATATTGCCAAGGCCCAGCTTTTCCAAATTTGGGAGCCTAAAATTTCCGATCTGTGTGGCTATATTCCCCAAGGTATTGCTACCTACGTCACCATACTTTTCTGCATCGGGTAACGCGCCCATGCCTACGCTATCCATTACTAAAACTATCGCTCTCTTCATAATACACTCCTGATAAGAATTAAATACTGACAATAATATTTGCCTCTTGCCACTATTTTATCATATTCTTAACCCAATTCTATGACCATCACCCAAAAATGTGGTAAATTAAACCCATCATACTGGTAAAAGCACATATGATGGGTGTTGGACCTTCAACTAAAGGTGGATTTGGTTTTAAAAGTTTGATGTTGGAAGTTGGGATCGGAAGTGTGCCCATTAAAGAATGAGAAATCTGCCAAATTAAGCGGTTTTGAGAGAGGAATTGATGGAGCAGTCAGGCTGCCCCATACCCTTCGTAATCTCACTGAACATAAGGTTTTTTAATCCATCCCTGACGTATTGGTTTTTCATATAGAGATCCCAAACAAGGCCGCTGAAATAGTTCTCTATCATCAAAAGGGTAATGCCCTTGTTTATGCCTATATACTCCTGGGAAAACCAGGGTTCCGGCTGATCCAGATTATAGGAGTCATAGAACCCATACTTACCCCAAAGCCTTGGATAATTCTCATAGGTGTATAAGAGGGCCTCTGTGGATTCCTGTGGGGTAAAGGGCATTGACCCAGCCGGACCGCATATGGGTACAGTACCATCGTTATTGTTTACCTCATCCACAATCCCGGAGGGCAGGGTTCCATACCTTCCGCAATATCCATTAGGACCCGCACAGGCGGTAAGTCCCCAGGCGTTGGCATTGTATGTCCTGAATCCTTCCGGGTTGTCTATACAATACTGTCTGTTGGCCAGGGTAGCCTTGATGGAATTGTTAAACCAGTTGATGCCGTCCCTGTCCACATACCTTGCTGAATCAAACCAGGCGTGGGAAAACTGGTGTATAAAGAGGGAATTATACCATCCCCGAATGTAGATCTCCCCCTTGTATTCCCCGGTTAATTTCCCCATTTTGTAGTACAGCTCCGGACCGATCCTTGAGGTTGGAGAACCTGCCCCTAAAATATACATCATCAATTGCTCAGCAAAGTAGTCCCATTGACCCCCCAAACCGGAATATCCCTCCGGATAGATTTCAGGCCAGTAATGCATATAGAACCAATCGTTTTCCTTATCCACTATAAAGTTCCAATCCACTCTCCTATAGAGGTTATCTGCCAATTCCCTAATCCTGCCGCCAAAATATTCACCGACACAAATAGCACCGTTTATTAGAATAGCGGTATCTATGGTGGAGTATTCACAGTTATTTAGCCTTTTACCGGTTTCTATATCTACAAAGTGGGCATAAAACCCCCTATGGTTATCTACGTTATTTATCAGGGTATTAAGGGTTCCCAGAACCCTTTCATAGCCGTCAAGGTGGGTTATCCAACCCCTTTCTATCCCTATGGGGATAGCACTAAGTCCAAAACCAACGGAGGCGATGCTGGCAACTTCAGGCTGATTGGTGGAGTCCACAATCAAACCATAACCCGGGCTCTCAGGGTTTGAGTTCACCTGTTCCCAAAGGAAATTGAAGCACAGCCTGGATTCTAATTCAAGCAATTCCATCCCATCCACATGAAACACCCTTTCCCAAACACCTAACGACAGAAAAAATAAGACAAATTACATAATATATATCCTATGCTGCCACCTATTTCGTCATATGCGTAGGATACAGTTGTCTTAGATTAATCGATGTCGAATATATATTTCGGTATATCTGTATAGATATGTTAACACAGTAGGTAGGCTGTATCAAGTGTTATTAAATGGTTGACAAATCCCTGTGTCGCAACGGCTTAAAGGATTATTTTGGATGCTATATAGTGATAAAAAAAGATCCATCATTTACCTGATATGGATCTTTCCATGCGAGCCTCCGATTGTTGCCCATAGATGCAGTCTATTATATTGACTGTGATGAAAATTAACTCTTACCCTTAATTTAGTCTAACGACATAGACGGCCCTATCACCGTCGAATATCCTGATCTGCGCCAGGTCCGGCTCATATTTGATGGATCCCCGTCCCACATAGATTACGGGCTCTGTACCTAATCCGTAGATAATGTCATGGGACATGGTCTTAAGGCATTCGTCCTGAATTTCGACACCAAGAGCGTCCCATTCCTTGCTCCCTAAGCCAAGAAATTCGAAATATCCTTCCAGGTGCTTCAGGGCATCAACCATCTCCCCTATAATAAGGTCATATTCCCTCCTGTATCTCACTGCCATCGCTATCTCACCACCTAAATTGTAGCCTCTTTACACCGGCCATATTATAATATGCCTTTATACCAGGGACTATCACCCCTTATTTGGCTTCGGCAGCCTTTTCCTCCCTATTAGTGTTTGGATTGCGCAAGACAATCCTTTCATCTTCCAGTTCCACCTTCACCATCTTGGCCCCTGCCAAGCCCAAATGTTCCAGATATTCCCGGGGTATTTGGAGTCTGCCGGCCCTATCCAGTACCGCCAACTCCTCATGGGTATCCTCCTCTTCAGCCTCTAAATCCATCTGACTCTCCATGGCCTCTATTTCTTCCCTGTATGAACGCCTGCGGATAAACTCGCTGCTGGTTCTTCCGTCCCTGATGGCTATGACCCGATCTACTTTTCTGGATATCTGTTGATCATGGGTAACTATAACTACGGTCAAGCCCATAGTGCTGTTTAATTCCCGAAAAACATCCAGGATTTGGGCTGCGGTCCTACTATCTACCGCTCCTGTTGGCTCATCAGCCAGAAGAATCTTGGGATTATTTGCTAAGGCAATGGCAATGGCTACCCGCTGTTGTTCTCCGCCGGAGAGCTGCTCCAGCTTATTCTTTCGTCTATGGCTCAGACCGACCATGTCCAATAATTCTGCCGCCCTAATGTGTCTGCTCTTCTCCCCCTTAAGCATCATCATGGGAAGTTCCACGTTTTCCTGGGCAGTTAGGTAGGGTATTAGATTTCTCGCATTGTTCTGCCATACAAACCCTACAGTCTCCCTTTTATATTTTACCAACTCCCTATCGGTAAATTTTAACAGGTCCTTCCCATCTACCCAGAGCTTTCCAGCCGATGGCCTATCCAGACCACCTAACATGTTAAGCAGAGTAGATTTACCGCTTCCGCTATTTCCTATAATGGCTATCAATTCACCGGGATCTACCTGCAGATCCAAGCCCTGTAGAGCCACAACCTCGATATCATTGGTCTTATATATCTTAACCAGATTCTCACATACTATCATCTATGCTCACTCCCTCTCCCTGCTTGGCTATATTTCTTCCACTATCTCCCCGTCCTCCAGGGTATAGACGTGATCCGCCAGCTCCATCATATTGGGATCATGGGTGGTCATTACTACGGTGAGCTTCTCCTTGGTTACCAGATCACGAAACACCTTTAACACCTGCAGTCCCATCTGGGTATCCAGTTCAGCGGTCGGTTCATCTGCAAACAATACTTTTGGATGGTGGGCAATAGCCCTGGCAATAGCTACCCTCTGCTGCTCACCGCCGGATAGCTCGTGAGGTCTGTGAGTCATTCGATTAGCCAAGCCCACAAAATCAAGGCATTCTTCTGCCCGCTCCTTACGCTTCTTCCTGTCATAGCCCGCTATCCTGAGAGCAAATTCTACATTCTCATATGCTGACATCAAGCCGATAAGGGCTACGGATTGAAATACAAAACCCATTCCGGTACGTCGGATCTCGTCCCGCTTCTTCTCGGATAGATCCGATATTTTTTGATCCATTAGAAATATGTCCCCACTTGTGGGATAATCCAGAGCCCCCAATAGATTGATAAGGGTCGTCTTTCCGGAACCGGACCGCCCCCTTAAGATGGTCAGCGCTCCTGGTCTTATAGATATATTTACATTTTTAAGCGCATGCACAATTTCTCTGCCCGATGGAAAATCCCTACAAAGATCAACGGTCCTAATGATTGGTTCCATATACCCCACCCCTATCTGCTATTGAAATTCTATATGCCTTATATAACATTATACAACAAAAGATGGATTATTGATAGGAATACGGATGAAATATATGATCCCCGAGCACTCTACATGTTTTTTATATTAAGGGGAAGAATATTGAAGGGGCTTTAACCAGTGGGTCGCTCTACTGTTAACAAATAAAACTTTTAAGGGGATGAATTTATGAAAGAAAACGTAGGAACTTTGGACTCACATATCCGGCTTTTCTTAGGATTTTACCTGTTGGGAGCAGGAATAATAAAGTCCTCCACGCTGATGACAAGCTTGGGAGCTATGAAAATCGCTACTGGTATCAGCAGGTTCTGTCCCATATTACATGTGTTAAAACTCTCCACCGTGGGGCAGGATGATCCCTTGGGAAACATAATACGCAAAATTCCGGATTATGCTGAACAGGTAGCGGAGGAGTTGGGTGGAGAATAGGGAGGTTTCCTACCTCCCTTCCATCCCTATCTTCTTGTATAGGGCTATGCGCTCTTGCAGGTTCGGATATTTCTCTACTGTATCCCTGGTGAACATCCCTCTGGAAAGATCCCTGGTAGCGGCTATTTCATGACCGATAAGCGCCCAGGTTGAATCAAACAGGTTCTCAAAAATCGGGTTTTCTAAAGCCTTGCATACGAAGGATTGGCGGGGTGAATTTATATCCTCACCGCTTACCTCAAAAAGGTCATACTCCAGGCACAGATCCTTTACCCTTGTTAGCTGTTCCATAGTATTCCTGGTGGGCATATAGGTAACAGCATCAAAGCCCAAATCCTTTATGACTTCAAACAACAGCACCAAATAATCGTCCTCAAATTTCTGGGTCCTTTTGTCCCCTGTAACAGAATCCCCCACATCTCCCAAGTAGGCATAGGCGGGTATAGCACCGATATTTTTTGAGAAGGCGATAACTTCCCTCACATCCGGGCATTCGTCAGTAGCATCGATATATATTTTTTCTACCAAATCACTCTTTAATAAGCCCAAAAGATCATATTCATAGAATATATTGTCCTTGTCCAAAAGGTATTTTAGTATGGAGGGTTTTATCTCTATACCCATCTTCTGAATTAGGAAATCCACCAATCCCTGCCCCTTTCCAAAGGCCTGGACCAGTTTTAGAGATAGGGCGAAGAGTAGATGCCTTTCGGTGATACTTCCCCCATCCCTATACTGGGATATGGGTACTATATCCCCAAGGAAGTCCAGCTCTATGCCAAAGGGCTTAAATATACGGTTGATATTTTGGGTCATAGCCCTGTTTCTCTTGTTCCTTTCGACAGTATAGGGGGCAAAGAAATCCTTCACCTTCTGAATCTGGGTATGGGGAATGCCGTGAAGGGCAATATAGGCTATGCTGTCCTGATCAGGATTGTTTATCCGCCTGCCACCTATGGGTGTATTTGAAAAATCTACCCTGCACTCTACTCCTATGGTGGTTGCTATTCCCATGATCCTGCCCGCCTCTATAAACTCCCCAGCCCCCGAAATGGTATCATGATCCATTATTCCCGCCGTAGCCAAGCCCGCATTAAAAGCCATCCAAATGGCTTTGGTGGGTGAGTAGGGTGAAAAGGAATAGGTAGTATGTATGTGATTGTTAATATAGCCCATTTTCTTGGGATATGGTATCTTACCCTGATCCATTCCTTCTTTGAGCCTTCTCAGGCTGCTGAGCCTTATATCCCTGCTGGCATCGTTTAGTCCTTTTATACAATCCTCATAACCAATCATATATTTCGCCCCCCTATTAAGTACTGACCAAAATAACAATTAACCCCAGAATCTATCCATCCTTGTTTCTACCCGGCCCTTATATTCCGCCAGGATTTTGGCCGCACTCTCATTACCCGCTATATATTCCAGCATAAGCCTGCCCTCTTCATAGCATAATTCGTCATGAATCGGGAATACCTCCCTGATTAGGAAGAGAACATACTTAACCAATCTATAGGGCCCATATACCCGGATTGGATTCCCCGGAAGGGCTTCTACGGCTACGCTTTTAAGGCTCTTGATACTGTTTATAAGATTTGAAAGCTCCAAATCCGGCGACAGGACAACGGTGTAATACCATCCAAACAGTTCACCAGTATCACAGCCATGGGCATCCGAAACCCCTACAATGGGCATATCCTTTCCCTTGGCCCTTTCCTCCTGGTAGTAGATGACCTGAAGATGGTTGGATTCGGCTTCGCGGAGATGAAAGCCACCTATAAGCTCATAGGCATCAAAGGGCTTCCGGCTGTAGATATAGTCGTGAAGGGAAGCAGAAACGTTGTACATGTTGTCATAGACCCAATAGGGATGGCAGTATATCCCCAGGCCTCCCCCCTGGCGGATCTTTTCAAAGCACCATTTGCATGATGCATATATGTATTGCTCCTTCTCCGGCAAATCCGCCTCTTCTTCCTGCATTATTTCGTGAACTTCTCTTAAATAGTCATCCCTGCGGTCATTTATGAGATCATTTACGCTAAAATCTCCACCGAAGTTTATCATATGTACATAATTATCCGGCGGGTGTATCTCCTCACCCGGAAATATCCTGAGATCTATTGGCAGGTCCTTGTATGCCCCCTGGGCTTCCAGGGATGGCATATATTGTCCATGATCGGTAAGGGCCATAAAATCCAGACCAATCCTTCTGCATGCCCCGGCAACATAGGCAGGGGCCTCCCGCCCGTCGGAACAGCTGCTGTGCATATGTAGATCCCCCTTGTAGGGTCTCAGGGTATAAAGATCCCCACTGAGGGAGTATACACTGAATTTACAATATGTACTATGCTCGCCATCCAGAATTTCACGTATTTCTATACGATGCTCCTGCTCACCTTCAAACACCAGTGAAAATTCCAAATGGTCACCAGAGGGAATAATCTCCTTTATCCTTTTACGGTCACCGGTTTCATCGAAACCCCTGGATTCCATGGGACTGTGTACCAGTTCATACCTGGCGTCTTTCCTGATCCTTTTGTGGTGATATAAGGGCTCAACCCTGATGGCGGTTTCCTTCCCCTCCACCACAATTTTGGGAAAGATATTAAAATATCTCATATTATCCTTCATTATCGCTTCTCCTTCCATTTTTAGTCAATCTAAGGAGTAAAACCTATATGAAGATTTCATCCCGGGAAGTGCTTTTTTGTCCTGCCTCTTAGCCCTCAGCCCTAACATCCTTCCCTTCATCCTCCGCTTTCCTATATTTGTACAGCTGCCTATTATGTAGAACCCATACCCTGTCGGAGAACTGCCCCTCTTCAACGGCCTCCAGTTCCTTCTGCATATCATACATCCTGGCATCGATGATATCCAGATAATGCAGTATTTCCCCCTCCGGTATCATGGGCCTTTTTGGGCTTCCAAACTCCGGTTCATAATGATGGGACAGGAGCATATGCTGGAGCAATATGACTATTTCCGGATCTGCGTCTACCTGCCTGCCAATCCTCTCTATGGTCTTTATACCTTGAACTATATGACCCAATAGCATTCCCTCCATGGTATAGCCCGACACGACCCCCAGCTCGTTAGAGTCCATTTCATTTATCTTCTCCAGATCGTGGAGTATGACCCCTCCATATAGAAGATCCCTGTCCAAATGGGGGTATACCTGGCATACCCTTTCAGCCAGGGATAGCATGGTGAGTATATGGTATAGGAGGCCGGAGCGAATAGCGTGGTGATTCTTCATGGCGGCGGGGTAATGCATGAGCTTTTCCTTCTTTTCATTTAGTGCGCAGCTAACGATCTCCTTTATATCCCTGTTACCTATCTTTATAACGTATTGAAGAATCTTACCCAGCATGTCCTCGGGCTTCATCGGGGCGGTTTGTACAAAATCCTCCGGATTAACGCCATCTTGTGGCCCTATGAGCCTGATCCTGTCCACCCTGAACTGCAGCCTGCCCTGCCATTCAGTTACCATGCCTCTGACCTTTACCAGGGCACCGACTACAAAATTATCCCCCAGCTCCTTTTTGTATTCCCACCATTTTGCATTCACCTCGCCGGTCTTGTCAGATAGTATAAAATCCATATATTCGCTATTGGTAGTAGTCATTCTGACAGTAGCCGATTTTATCATAAAAAAACCCTGGGTTATTTTGCCTACCTCAAAATCCCCTATCCTGGTATTTTCCACAATAATCCTCCTATAATCACGTTATCTTAGCTCCAGTTCCCTTTGATTCTGATATAAATAAAGAAAAAGACTTTCACCGGCCTTATTACACACCGGTTTATAACCATATAGTATCATTATTAAACTATACAGTAAACACTCCTAGCCGTCAGTTCCAAAGATCTTATGCTTATTCTTCTGCAGCACCAGTAGTAGGGGATAACCCAGGCCATAACAGGCAGCAACCTGACCCAAGGTTACGGTGCCCACAGTCAGCCAATATGGTAGCCCCTCAACAATGTGAAGAACCCATCCTATTATCAGGCCATTGACAACTACCGGCGGCAGGGGAACCAGCCAGGATTTCGGCATCTTTCGTGATAGGACAGCAGCTATTAGGGAGGCCAGACTGCCAAATATGATATCCATAAGATTGCCATTGTATATATTAGCCAGAATGCATCCTACAAAGAGCCCGGGTACAGCCGATGGTGTGAAATATGGTAATACCGTCAGAGCCTCTGCTACTCTTATCTGAACCTGTCCGTAGCTGATAGGTGCCAGCAGTATGGTTATGGCAGCGTAGATGGCCCCTAAGACGGCAGCCTCCACTATAAATCTGGTTTTTCTACTTTTCCATGGGATTTTCATTAATTCTTTATCCTTTCTATAACAATACACTCTATTATAGGACAGGGGGAGATGTTTCATCCATCTCCCCCATAAAAATACTACCCCAAAGGCGACACAAGCCACCCATGGGGTATCAGTCTCCTTAGTTTTGTTTTAAGACAGGATGGTTACGAACTGTCTTATTTAATTATACTCTTTCTATCCTGATTCCGGTGTCATGGTCGTTTAGGTCAAACCTCTCCATGCTTGGATCCGTTATCCTTTCAATGCTCAGGGCCAAAGTCTCGTTATTGATGTAGTCCTCATAGAGGTTAACGGCGTTTGCAATTTCGTCGTCCCCATCAAAGTATATGCGGATATTATCCGTTACCTCGTAGTCATTATTTTTTCTCATCTGTTGGACTTTGGAAATAAATTCCCTTGCATAGCCCTCATCCCTCAGATCGGGGGTAATAGCAGTATCCAGGATGACAAAGAGGTTATTCTCCATGACCACGTTAAACCCTTCCTTAGCGGCGATGGTAATCAAGACGTTATCGCTGTTTATCTCAAAGGGTTCCCCATTGAGGTCAAGGGTATAGCTCTTCCCCTCCTCAAGCATGGGTGCAACCACTGCGGTATCCAATTGGGATAGGGCTTTTTGGAAATCCCTGATCTTAGAACCCAATACCGGTCCCAGCACCCTGAAATTGGGCTTTATGGTGAAGTCCATATATTCATTCAGGTTATCGGCAAACACCACTTCCTTGATGTTCAGTTCCTCCTTGATTAGAGGCACCAGATCCGAGATCAGATCCTGATACTTGCCGTCGATATAGATCTCCTTAAGGGGCTGACGTACCTTGATCCGAGCTGATTCCCTGGCAGAACGGCCCAAGGTAACCAGACTTCTTACCAGGTCCATCCTTTCTTCTACCCTTTCGTCTATAAGCTCCATATTCACCTTAGGGAAGTAGCTGAGGTGAACGGATAGCTCTCCGGTTAGGTTGGTATATATCTCTTCGGATATAAAGGGGGCAAAGGGGGCTATCATCTGGGAGAGCCCAACCAATATCTCATAGGTGGTGTTGTATACAGCCTTCTTATCCTCGGTCAGTTCGGATTCCCAGAATCTTCTCCTGGATCGACGGATATACCAGTTGGACAGATCCTCGTTGGCAAATTCCTGGATCCTCCTCACAGCCCTGGTAAGGTCATAGGCATCCATATCCTCTTCCAAGCCCTTTTTCAGCTTGTTGTACTTGGACAGGATCCATCTGTCCAGTTCCGCCCTGGCCTTATAATCCACAAAGAAATTCCTGGGGTCCAGCTTATCGGTATTGGCATATAGGGTAAAGAAATTGTAGACATTCCTAATGGTTACAAAGAACTTGCTGACAACCTCCTTAAGCCCGTCAATATCAAAGCGGGTGGGGACCCAGACCGGCGAAACATACAGTAGGTACCAGCGCAGAGCATCGGCACCGTATTCATCGAACAGCTCAAAAGGATCAACGACAATACCCCTGGATTTGGACATCTTCTTGCCTTCCTTATCCAGGATCAGATCGTTAACCAGGACCCTCTTATAGGGAGATACTCCTTTAACAAAGGTTGAGATTGCAAGGAGTGAATAGAACCAACCTCTGGTTTGGTCTATACCCTCGCATATAAAGTCTGCCGGGAATAGTTCATGGAAATTTTCCTTATTTTCGAAGGGGTAATGATGCTGGGCAAAGGGCATGGCCCCACTGTCAAACCAGCAGTCGATTACATCCTTCACCCTGGTCATGGTACCTCCACACTTTGGACATTCCAAATGAACATCGTCCACATAGGGCCTATGCAGCTCAATGCTTTCATCTATATCCTCTATAGCCCGCTCCACCAATTCCTTGCGGGAACCGATACTCTCATCATAGCCGCAGTCGCATCTCCAGATATTGAGGGGGGTTCCCCAATACCTGGTCCGGGATATGGCCCAGTCGTTGAGGTTTTCCAACCAGTTTCCAAATCTCTTTTCACCTACATAATCAGGGTACCAAGCTACGCTATTATTGTTTTCGATCAGCTTGTCCTTAAGCCTGGTCATTTCGATATACCAACTGGGCTTTGCATAGTACAGTAGCGGGGTTTGACATCTCCAACAATGGGGGTAGTTATGCTCCACCCTCTGTTTTCTAAAGAGCTTGCCTTCCTCGGCCAGCCACCTGATAATGGCCGGATCCGCATCCATGACAAATTCCCCTTTCCAGGGGGTTTCTACAAAGGTACCCTCCTCATTAACGGGCTGGAGTACCGGTAAGTCATACCTTTGACCTGTATTATAGTCATCCTCACCGAAGGCCGGAGCAGTATGGACTATTCCCGTACCGTCCTCCACGGTTACGTAATCTGCCAGAGTTACGAAAAAGGCCTTCTTTCCCTCCGGGACGTGGACAAAGGGCATTAGCTGCTCATATTCCATATACTCTAAATCCTTACCCTTTATCTCCTCTATAACCTGATAATCCTCTCCCACTACCTGATCGGCCAGGTTCTTTTCTACATAACAGACCTCTTCACCAACCTTGATCTTTAAATAGGTCTCCTCGGGATTCACAGTCAGAGCGACATTGGATGCCAGGGTCCAGGGGGTAGTGGTCCATACCAGGAAGTATTCGTCTGCGCCCTTTCTCTTAAACTTTACATAAACCGTATCGGTTTTTATTTCCTTGTAGCCCTGGGCAACTTCATGGGATGCCAGACCCGTACCACAGCGGGGGCAATAGGGCAGGATCTTATGCCCTTCATAGATGTATCCCTCTTTAAAGAACTTATCCAGTATCCACCAGACGGTCTCTATATAGTCGTTTTCCAAGGTGATGTAGGGATTATCCAGGTCGATCTCATAGCCCATCCTCCTGGTCATCTCACGCCATTGCTTTTCATAGGCAAATACGGATTCCCGACATTTTTTATTGAATTTGTCTATACCGTATTCCTCTATTTCCTGCTTATTCTTTAGCCCCAACTGCTTTTCCACTTCAATCTCTACGGGCAGTCCATGGGTATCCCATCCGGCCTTTCTCTTAACCTGGTATCCGGTCATGGTCTTATATCTGCACACCGTATCCTTGATAGTTCTGGATATAACATGGTGGATGCCGGGGTTACCGTTAGCCGTAGGAGGGCCTTCATAGAATAAGAAGGATTCCTTCCCTTCCCGGCTGTCTATGCTCTTTTGTAGTATATCGATTTCCTCCCATTTCTCCGCAATCCTCTTTTCATTCTCATTGACGGGAAGATTGGATAGGGGTTTAAATAATTCCATCTTTGAACTTCCTTTCTTCGACTCAATCTCTATAGTAAACAAAAATCCCCGAGTTAAATACTCAGGGACGACTATGCCGTGTTACCACCCAGCTTATAGGCACAGAAGTGCCTATCGCTCGTTTCTGTATAACGCTCATCGCGGGGTACCTTACTTATAGTTCATCAAAACGCTTTCGGGTACCAAACTCCCGGGTGATCTTCGTAAAGGCTTTTGTGACAGTCTTTCACCATATGACCGCCTCTCTGAAAACAAAATATCCTCACTACTGTCCCGTTCATAGTCTGTCTCTGTAATTCAGTAGAATAACTGTAGCAATTGTAATAGCAACTGCATAATAACCGTTATAATTTTTAAAAATGTCGATTATTCTTAATAATACTTAAAATCGATGGTTTTGTCAAGGAAAAAATTTTCCTCCCCTTATCAGGTCAGTATCATAATAAGGGGTATGGTAACGATGGACAGGATAGTGGACAGGGCCACACATCTGGAAGCCAAGACGGAATTGGCACCATATCTTTCGGCAAATATTACGGTGTTGGCGGCAGCGGGCATGGCGGTCAGCACCACACAGATCCTGAGCAGATCCCTGTCCACCCCTATTGGTTTTAGCATCACAATGGTCAATAAAGGGATAATTAATAGCCTTAGCAGGGAGCCGTAATAAACATCCCATCCAATAAATATCTTCTTTAAATCGGTATCCGCCAGTAGTGCTCCAATAATAAGCATGGACAGGGGCGCAGTCATGCTTCCTACCATATCCAGTGTCTGAACGATGGGTTTTGGCAGTTCCAGGGAGAATAGAAAAACAGCCATACCTATTGCCACCGAAAACATTCCGGGATTTAAAAAGGCTTTTTTGATGGATGCCGACTTCCGATCAGAGCTAAAGAGCATCACCCCATAGGTCCAGACGAAGATATGGAATACGACATTGTATATGGAAGCATAAAAGACTCCCATCCTCCCGTATAAGCTCTCCGCCACCGGAAACCCCATAAAACCGCAGTTGGAAAAGACAATTATGAACCTTAATACCTTCTCCTTATCCAGAGGAAATTTCACAAAAAGGTATCTGCCCAATATGGCAGTAAAACCGTGAATTGCAAAGGAAAAAGCAAAGACTATACCGGCGTTTATCAGCATATCCGGCGAAAACTTGAAGTTAAAGGATAGCACCACTAAAAATGGTGATGTAATGTACAACAGCAGTTCGGACAACCGTTTCCTGACCTCTTCGTTGATTATCCCCCTTTTAGCAGCTATCATACCCACTATCATAATTAGAAATAGGACCATTACCTGCTCAATTACTGGATTGTCACCCAATTTCCATCCCCCAAAATAGGCCTTACCATTCAACAAGCCAATATTTTACAAAATCAGTACCAAAAAAACATCCAATAGCCATTATACCATAGGATTCCTAGTCCTTATAGTCCAAATCCCGACCTTTTACTGCCTAAAATTCAGCTGACCCTACAGTCCTGGGGAAAGGGATGACATCGCGGATGTTGCTCATACCGGTCATATACATGATAGCCCTTTCAAACCCCAGCCCATAGCCGGCATGCTTTGTGCCACCGTACCTCCTAAGGTCTAAATACCACCAATAGTCTTCCCTGTTCATGCCCATTTCGGCTATGCGCTTTTCTAAAAGATCAAGTCGCTCCTCTCTTTGGCTGCCGCCGATGATTTCCCCAACGCCGGGTACCAACAGATCCATGGCAGCCACCGTCTTCCCATCGTCGTTCAGCCTCATATAAAAAGCCTTTATATCCTTTGGATAATCCGTTACAAAGACAGGCTTCTTAAATACCTTTTCCGTCAAATATCTCTCATGCTCCGTCTGGAGATCGCATCCCCATTCAACAGGAAATGCAAATTCCACACCGGATTTCTTCAGAATATCCATGGCTTCGGTATAGGTGATCCTTTCAAAGTCCGAATTCACTATCAGGTTAAGCCTGTCCAAGAGCCCCTTTTCAATAAACCTGTTGAAAAATTCCATCTCCTCGGGAGCATGCTCCAATACATAGGATATTATATACTTTAGCATTTCCTCCGCCAGGGCCATATTATCCTCCAGGTCCGCAAAAGCGACCTCCGGCTCCAGCATCCAGAATTCTGCGGCATGCCTTGCTGTATTGGAATTCTCTGCCCTAAAGGTCGGGCCAAAGGTGTAGATCTTTCTGAAGGCATGGGCATAGGCCTCCCCCTCCAGCTGGCCGCTAACTGTAAGGCTTACTTCCTTCCCGAAAAAGTCCTGGGAATAGTCCACCTTCCCGGATTCATCAAGGGGTAAATTATTGAGGTCCAGGGTTGTCAGCTTAAACATCTCCCCTGCCCCTTCTGCATCGCTTCCGGTGATGATGGGGGTGTGAACATAGACGAAATCCCTATCATTGAAGAACTTATGGATGGCATATGCTGCAAGGGATCGTACCCTAAATACCGCTGAAAAGGTATTGCTTCTGGGCCTTAGGTGAGCAATCTCCCTCAAAAACTCCAGGGAATGGCGCTTCTTTTGGAGGGGATAGTCAGGTGTCGAGCTCCCCACCAACTCTACCCTTTCCGCCTTCACCTCAAAGGGCTGTTTGGCTTCTGGAGTTAAGACGAGTTTACCGGTCACTTGAATTGCAGACCCCACGTTAAATCTGGATATCTCCTTAAAGTTGTCCAGATTATCCTCATATACAATCTGAATGTTCTTGAAAAACGTACCGTCGTTGAGCTCTATAAACCCGAAGCTTTTAGATGCCCTAACGGTCCTGACCCAACCGGCCAAAGTGATGATTTGATCCTTGTAGCTTTCAGGATCCCCATATATACTCTTTACCAATGTCATGGACATTCAATTACCTCCCTATCGATATTACATCTACAAATCCATCCCTGGCACAGGATTGACCCTGACCCTGTTGCATTTGCTCAATTATATGACGCCGAGAACAGACCTTTTGATTGGTTAAAATACATTATGAAAAAACCGGTTCCTTGCAAAAATCGAAATACTTAAACAGTAAGATAATCTCTTGTGCTGGTTCAATAGCCATTACCGACATATGTTTGACTGGCACAGCGCGTTAAGATATGGACTATATGCAATGGAGAGCCCAATCATAACAGTTCTTTTCTTAATTGTTCATTGGATTTCATGGACAGATAGGCCGGCGGTACATCCAATACCGTTTTAGCCCCGACCTGGCCTTCCAGGACCATCCTATACACTGCCCTGGCATAAGCGGTTAACACGCTGCCGGTGAATTCAGGATTGCTCCCCAAATCCAGAGAAAATTCAACGATCTGATCATGCTTATGATGATGGCCGGTCTCCCCGCTTCGGATGACAATACCCCCATGGGGCATTCCCGCATGGTTGGCCTTAAGCTCTTCTTCCTCTATAAATATGACTTCTGTATCATAGTCTTTGAAATAATTGGGCATGGTCTTTATTTGATTTTCTATACTTTCCCTGTCCGCCCCCTCCTTGGCTACCACATAGCACTGTCTAAGGTGCCTTTCCCTGGGGGTGAGTATGGGATTTTCCCCTCTCCTTACTCTATCCAAGGCCTCTTCCACAGGAATAGTATATTGGACTGCATTCTTCACTCCGGGTACCCGTCTTATGGCATCGGAATGGCCCTGGCTTACACCCCTCCCCCAGAAGGTATAGGTGTTTCCCCTTGGCAGGACAGCCTCCTGGAGCAGACGGTTGACAGAAAAAAGCCCCGGATCCCATCCCACTGAAATCATGCTTACCTTGGATGCCCTTTTGGAGGCCTCATCCATTTTTGCAAAGTACTCCGGGATTTTTCCATGGTTGTCATAGCTGTCCACCGTATTGAACATCCCCGCAAGGTAGGGGCCTTGTTCGGGTAAATCCGTTGCCGAGCCACCGCAGAGGATCATTATATCAATCTTGTCTACATAGGATTCCACTTCTGAGATATGTACAGGTTCTGCATGAGAGATTTCCAGGATCACATCCTCCGGATTGCGCCTTGTAAAAACTGCAACTAGTTCCATGTCAGGGTTATGGCTAATGGCTGCTTCCACACCTTTTCCCAGGTTGCCATAGCCAACAATCCCGATTCTTATACTCTGATTCATTCCATCTTACCCCCTAATTGACCAGACAATGGGGCCCCCGCCGGTTAGGCGGGAGCTTCCTAGTCCAAAAATTCCAGCTGTTCCTTCCTATGGGCCTGTTTTTCCCTGGTATTATCCAGGGTTTCTTTGTCCATACGCGAAGCATTGTTTTCCAGGTACCCGTCAGTATATTCCAGGTTCCTCTTTAGGTTCTCTCTTTCGTCAACTTCCTCATGCTTCCCGTAAGCGATTATATTCTTTAGGTTCTCCATTCTGTTTTCCCGTTCCTCTTGTATCTTTAAGGCATGCCTCAGGTTATCAGGATCGGATATATCAGAATGCTCCTCCAGGTGCCTTTGAGTGCGAACATAACGATTATTGATATCCAACAATTCCTCTATTCGACGTTCATTGGCCAGCTTGAGTTCATCCTTGCTGTCAATACCCTTGATTTCCTTTTGATTCCGGTCCACAGAATTCCTCCCTTCATCATACAATCGATTATTATTTTCCCCCATAATTCGATTTATATTTTAGCGAAGAATCCCATGGAAGCCCTGTAGAAAAATTTCAAAAAATCTCAGCTTATGTTTCCTTTTAGACCAATTTCATCGGCAACCTTCTGCATCCCCTTAATGGTCTCCCCAATAACTTCGCCCAACTCCATTCCCAGCATCTGGGCGCCCTTTTCTATTATCCCTCTATCGACTCCGGCAGCAAAACTCTTTTGTTTCCATTTCTTTCTTACCGATTTCGTCGTTAAATCCAGTATGCTTTTACTCGGACGCATTAGGGCTGTAGCTGTGATAAGGCCTGTCAGTTCATCAATGGTGTATAGAACCTTTTCCATCTTTTCCACGGGCTCTACATCGGAACAAATTCCCCATCCGTGGCTTACTACCGCACGGATATAGTCTTCCGGCCAGTCCCTTTCCATCAATATTTCCCTGGTTTTTGTGCAGTGCTCATCGGGATATTTTTCATAATCCAGGTCATGGATCAGACCTATAATGCCCCATTTTTCCTTATCCTCCCCAAACAGCTCTGCAAAATGTACCATCACAGCTTCCACTGCAAGGGCATGCTTTATCAGGCTGTCGTTTTGATTGTATTCTCTCAATAGTTCCATAGCCGTTTCCCTGGTTGGTATTATCTTATTCACAGCAAATACCTCTTTTCCCTTAAAGATCTAAAGCAACAAAACGCATCTGATCCAGTTGAAGTCTGGGTAATCCCAGTCTATATAATGATTGACTACATTTTACATACTTTCATTGTAGACATGGGACATAACTTTGTCAATTATGGTATAATTCACTTAATATTCTAATGCAATAACCGTATTTTTGACAAATCTATATTTAATAAATTGAGTTATTGGAGTTAAATCGCTTATATAAATTTAAAAAGGATTTCAAATCACATAGTTTGCAGAAAATATTATATACCAGGATATCCATCAGGGATATTCGGTATAAGACATGTAGGTGGTAAATATGAAGATACTAAAAAACGATTGGCACGATCTCATGAAGGATGAGTTTAAAAAGGATTACTATTTGGCCCTGAGACAATTCTTAAAAACCGAATACAGGACAAGAACCATTTATCCCGACATGTACGACATCTTTAATGCTCTACACTATACACCTTACAAGGATGTTAAGGTTGTTATCTTGGGGCAGGATCCATACCATGGACCTAACCAGGCTCATGGCCTCAGCTTCTCCGTTAAGCCCGGAGTGCAGCCCCCGCCCTCGCTTCTCAACATCTATAAGGAATTACAAGATGACCTGGGCTGCTATATACCCAATAACGGCTACCTTGAAAAATGGGCACGCCAGGGAGTCATGCTTTTAAATACCGTTTTAACCGTTCGGGCTGGACAGGCCAATTCCCACAGGAATATGGGCTGGGAGCGCTTTACCGACAGGGTTATAAGCCTATTAAACGAGAGGGAGGATCCCATCGTGTTTATCCTTTGGGGTCGAAACGCTCAATCCAAGCAGAGCATTATAACCAGCCCACAGCATTACATAATAAAATCCGTTCATCCAAGTCCCTTGTCCGCCAATCGGGGTTTCTTCGGCAGCAAGCCCTTTTCTAAGGCCAATAATTTTCTGGTTTCAATAGGAAAGGAACCTATCGATTGGCAGATTGAGAATATTTAGGTCCAATACCTATACACTAAATTGTTATCTCAAATCCGTCGTATGCGGCTATAAACCCATTTTCTCTTGCCAGGTTGTTCAGGTCGTCGTAGTAAGGCCCATAGGAATGGGCAAAATGGGTTATTATAAAGGTGGTTTGGGCATCCGCCGTTCCTTCGCTGTACATCCTATCCCTGACCCTGATGTTGTCCGGCAGGCCCATATGGGTGAAATAGGAACATTCCTGACCAACGGTAGTGCAGTCCAATATAACGCCGTCAAACTTAAAGTTCTTTAGCCCGGACCAGGTCTCCTCACCAAAATAACCGCTGTCATGACCATAGAGGAGGGTCCTGTCTCTCTTTTGGATCACATATATAAAGCAGTCTTGTTTTGGATCGTGATTTGCCGGTAGGGGTGTAATTCTATAGTTGTCTATGAGGTATGTCTCATATGCCTTAAATAGACCAAACTTTAGATATGGGGTCTTGTCCGACTCGGTCATGCCTATATCCTCCAAGGCCTGGCCAATATCCTTGTTCCCGTAAACCCTTAAGGGTTCCTGCCTATCATGCAATCCAAAAGGCGGCGCGATTTTGCTTAAATCATGGGGGTAAAAGTGATCTGAATGGGCATGGGTAAAGATTATATTCTTCACTTTGGTCAGATCCAACCTGCCATAAAGGCACCTTGCATAGGTATCCGAGGAAAAGTCCACCAAAAGGGATTCGTCGATTAAGCAGGAACTGCGCATTCTAAAATTGATTGGATCCATGGTCCTGACCCTCTTGCAATGCTCGCATTCACAGAATAAGGCGGGAAAGCCTTCCGACGCCCCTGTGCCGTTAAACGTAACCTTCATCTGTGCTATCCCCTTTACCAGTATTTGTATAATTATTAATATTATTATTAAACCTACCCTATGTTCGGCCCCTTGCTTATCCTGCGTATCCAAAGCACGCTAGCCCCTAAAAGGGTAGAAAAGATCCATATAGCCAGAATCCCATTCCATCCCCAGTAGTCAGACATGGCTCCGGTCACGACCCCGGACATTCCAGCCCCCATATAGTTGGAAAAGTTTAAGAAGCCCGCAACAGCAGAGGTTTTGTTGATCTTTGCATACCCCATAGGTATTACACTCATAAGTAGGGTATTGGCCCCATACATACAGGCTGAACAGCTACCCAATAAGATGACCCCTAATAATACGCTGTACCGCCCTAACAGAAACAACCCTAAAATTGCAAGGGCTGAACCACTGAGCAAGGTCATTATGGCCAGGTCGTGATTATAACGAAACTTTTTATTTAACCAGCCCGAAAGGAAAATCCCACCAAAGTTCATTAAAGGAATCAAGAGTACATAGGTTGTGGTAGACCCTAAGTCCAGGCCCTGGGTTTCCATCAGGTAGGACGGGCCCCAGAGGGTTATTCCCTCTTTGACAATCCCCTGGGTTACACAGGAGATGGCAATGATCCAAAGCCTGTTTTCCATAATAAAGCCTATAAACGATGTGCCACGCTTCCCACCTGCATCGTCTCTGCTGTCCTCATGAGTACCTGTATTGGATATCTCCGGAGAAAGTTCCGCATAATCATGCTGGAAAGGTTCCGGCCTTATCAGTAAAATCCAAATAAATCCATATATCGCTACGATTATACCCGGAACTAAAAAGATCCATGACCAACGGGCATTGGACAACACTTGCCCCAACAGCCCCCAGGATATAAGGAATCCGCCCACCATTGAGGTGGATATGCCTACGGAAACCCGGGTATTCTCCTCCCTGTGAAACCATCTGGAAAGGATTCTCACTATGGGTCCCCAGAGCATGGACTGAAAGTATCCATTGAACATCCACAGGATCACCATGACAACCAGGGTAGGAGCAAGTCCAAAGAAGATATTGATCAGGGCAGAAACCAACAAACCGAAAAATATAAAAATCCTCCCGGAGATCCTATCACCTATATAGCCATTTATTAATTGTCCAATGCCATAGGCCCAAAAAAAGGAACTCCCCACCAGACCTAGACTGGTCTTGCTATATCCAAGGGATTGACTGATACTTGGTATAGCAATTGACATGTTTACCCTGCAAAGGTATGCGCAGGCATAAGCAAGCCAACAAAGTATAAAAACCTTTCTGCCTTCATGCTTGATATCTGCTTCACCTATTACTGCCTTGTTTTTGTATCTCCCCAAGCTGCTAATCCCCAAGGTACTGTCCTCCAAAATCCTATTCCCTGATAACTCTTTATTTCATTTGTACATTATTTTTGCTAATCCCAAATGCTGGTAACCTGCCCTTTATTCCGCCTCATAGGGTAAATCCTGCTGTCTCAGCCTATATATCAGGAATTTCTCTTTCTTGTCCTTCATCCCCGGGGTCTTAACCTTATTTATAATCTCAAATAGGGTGTCCTTCCTTAGGAACTGCTTATATATAGCCGTAGGATAGTAAATTAAAAGATCTACAGAACGCGGATGCTCCTTTACAGAGTCCAGGATATTATTGATGACCTTTCTGAAAATTTTTATGGAAAAGGGATTAAAAAAATAGAATCGATTCTCCGTCGGTTTTATTTCATAGTTTTCTGCCGGGCCATACAAAATCCTGATAGGAGCCTTTATATGCTTGGCCCTGTGCAAATAGGCATTTTTGTTTCTCAAAGCCTCTTCATAGGTCTTGTCATTGGCTTCAATTCCTGTTACCGGGATCCCAAATCTGTTGTGAATATAGAAGATTACCCGACCCCTTCCACATCCAAAATCCACAAGCTCATCCGTTTTATCCAAACTATATGTCTCAAAGAGTTTATCCAGGGCGATGTAAGGCGTGGCCTCATAGCGATTGTAGTGTACTACACCCCTGTGCCATTCCCTGATCCCTGTAGTCCTGACCCTAAGTGCCCTGTCCGCTAACCTCTCAGCCATTAAAAAATACCCCCAATTGTTCTCTATGGTTTTCACCTTCTCATTGTTTATATAATCTTACTATAGATCTATACAATTGTCCAAATTTCTGCAGTTGCGATAGATTTACAGGCATATATACAAACGCTTTAATAACTCTATAATGAAGACGCTTGGGATATTCTAACCTTTACTTTACTCCAATAATTCCAACTTAGTGGAAACCCTTGCATCCTACCAGTTGATTCTAAATATGAGAAATCCTATCCTTAATTTTTTTACTTTTCTCACTGACTAAGTAATCAAATAGTTCCCTATTTGTTAAAGTTTACTTCATCAATATATTCTCCCCCATTATTTAAGCTAAAAAAGCAAACTTCTTCTTTCTGTTTTTACAGTATATATAAATTATATTCTATGGATTACACTCATTTATGATATGGTTACCTATGTCTGATAAAACTACGGTTTTTTGTAGCATCTGAAATCGTTGCAGATATCATACCTGATACAGCTATTTATTTTAGCTGCTACACTACTATAATAGTTAGTTTCAGTTAATAATTTTGCCTTTATTCTTAGCTAGTTTTTCCTCCCATTCTTGTCGTTCTGAATGAGTCAGTTTTTCCCAGTCCGTTATTTCTCCTAAGACTTTTAGAGGTTCTTGTGAGCGATAAGAACGTGTTAGGTTACCAGGGAATTTCTTGTCAGCTACATTAGGGTCGTTTTCAAATTCACCGGTAGGTTCTACGACATAAACACGTTCTTTGCCTTTCCCTTTTGCCAGTGCTGCAGCAAGGCCCGCACCATTGATATTTGCTGCGAAATAAATGTGATTCATTTTTAGATCTTTTTCGTAATTGGATTCCTTACCCGCTGTCAGTAAATCGCCAACTTGTAAATCTGCCTTTGTTCCATGATAAAATGGGCCAGTGTCAGTTGGTTTGCCTTGATATGAATGAGATAGTTCGAAATTTTTTCTGGCATTTTCAGTATCATTCAATTCTTCATAACATTTAGCGATATTTAAATATAAAGTTGGGTAAGCGCTCCTAACATTTTCATCATTAATTTTTAGAGCAAAGCCCAAAGATTTTTCCATCCACTTTAACTTATCGTCGACACTTTTTTGCCTTATACCTAAATGATAAGCTACAATAAATCTTTCATAGTCATCACTTGTTTGGTCCCACGCTTTAAGAAAAACATCCATAGCATCATCTAAATTCCCACTTTCCTCCAGGGCCATTCCTTTCATACAGAGCTGGATAATAGGGTTACGTGGGTCAAATTTCGCACTCATATTTTTCCTCCTAAATTTATTGAGTTTTTATAATCATTTGTGATACGGCTCTTTGTTTATAATACGATAGGCCCTGTATATCTGTTCGTATAGTATTACCAGCATCAAGTCCTTGTGAAGATCCATCTGGGATATTTCGAGGGAATAGTCTACCCTTGTCCTCTTATAATCCTCATCGAAGACAATAACTACATCGCTCATTCCGTCCACTCCCAGGGATGATATCTTTTCTGCCAATTCTTCCGAAGAAATAGCTGCGCCACCCCTGGCTACTTTAATCACATAATCCTTGTCCCTTATGAACTTACCCGGATCTTTGGTAAATTTCAATTCAAGCCTGCAATACCTGGCAAGCCTTTTGGCATACTCCTTAACGGCTTCCCTGGCAAAGCCGTTCTCGATCTTATCCTTACTAATTATCCTTATCTTCATCTGCTTCCCGTCTAATCTTTATATTTGACCTAAGTTTAAAAGCAGCCATTGTGAAATATAACAGCCTAACGCAAAAAGTCCCTGCAGGCGTTTACATAGGCCACCACATTCTCCCAAGGCACATCCGGTTCCAGAACATGTGTCGGGGCCACAAGGAGCCCTCCCTTATCCCCGGCCATGGACAGGTTCTTAAAGACTTCCCTTCTTACATCTTCAGGACTCCCATAGGGCATTGTGGTTTGGGTGCCTATAGTACCATAGAAGGAAATCCTATCGCCAAACATGTCATAAATCTTCCCAAAGTCCATACTTTCGGGTTGGATTGGGTTTAAAACATCTATACCTACCTCAATCAGGTGAGGAATAAAGGGATATATGTATCCACAGGAATGATAGATAACCAATATGTCCGGATTAATTTCCTTGGCTGTAGAGATAACCTTCCTAAGCCGGGGTTTAATCCAGGTACAGTATAGGTCCTCGCTCATCAATATGGTCTCCTGCATCCCTATATCGTCACCCAAAAAGAGGATATCGGCACCGGCCCGGGTATAGGCCTCTGCCTGGAGGCACCTAATATCCGTAACCCTGTCCAACAGGTATTCTGCCTTGGGATCGTCGGTCATCATATCAACCATCAATTCTTCCATTCCCCGCAAATACCAGGCTATCTCCCAAATAGTGCATTGCATATTTGCAACGGAAGCCAGCCCCCTCTTGTGTATTGTATTAACCTCAGCTTTCAGAGATTCTAAACTTGTGCCGTTGAATTCAGGAAAGGGATAGGTGATTATCTGTTCCTTATCCTCTATATTTTCAAGGGGGTGCAGCATACGATTAAAATGTACTGCAGATGAACTAATGTATAGATGGCCTACACCCCATAGATCAATTTCAGCATCGGGAAACAGGTCGGAGTCGTAATACCTCTTAAACTCTTCCCTTTCCTGTTCAACCAGGATTGGATACCCAATGTCCCTATATGAGAAGCCATAGTAGTCCCTATAGTCCATGTCCGACCCCGTCTCTTCCCGGTACCTTTCAACAAGTGCGGGACTTAACTCAAAGTGTATTGGAACATGGCTATAGCCCTGGCGTTTGAATAAGGATAAAAGATCCTCACGTTTGTTCAACATCCTGCACCCCTTTACAGTCTATATTCTTTTATCTGACGGGATAAAATCACCCCATGCTATCCCTGGATGTCAAAAATTGCTCTACCTCTTCTGCCTTGGGCAGGGAGGGCTGTGCCCCCATTCTGCTGACGCACAAGGCACCCACCGCGTTGGCATACGCAATAGCTCTTCTTATATCGCCATATTCCAACATTTTGATTGCCATGGCTGCAGTAAAGGAGTCCCCGGCAGCGGTTGAATCTACGGCATTAACCCTATAGGCAGGAAAAATATCATGGGTATCGTTGCCTTTTTCATAGAGCAGTGCACCCCTTTTCCCCATTTTTATCACCACATAGGTTGCATCGCTGGCATCTGCCAGTTTTTTTGCTGCTCTAAGGCCGCTCTCCCAGTCGTCAACCTTAATTCCGGTGAGAGTCCTTGCTTCACTCTCGTTAGGACTTATAACATGAATACCCTTGAACTTTTCCAGAGAGATATCCTTGGCCGGTCCGGTATCCAAAATGACAGGGATACTGGCAGCCTTGGCCTTATCAAACGCATAATATACCATGTCCAAAGGAATTTCCAATTGCATAATTATTGCATCATAGGCTTGTTCCATAGCCCTGTCGATGTCACAACGGGTGATGGCGTCGTTGGCCCCCGGAAATACCATGATGCGGTTCTCCCCGTCCGCTTCTACGGGTATCACTGCAAGCCCTGTCTGATGTTCATCATCGATTTTTAAAAAGGAGGTATCTATATTATCATCTCTTAGATTGTCCAATAGAATTCTTCCATTGGAATCATTTCCGATCCGACCGCAAAAGGTAACCCTTCCGCCCAGCCTGGCTGCGGCAACGGCCTGATTCGCCCCTTTACCTCCAGGTATGTAGGAATAGCTCCTACCCAAAACAGTTTCTCCCGCCTCGGGTACCTTTTCAAGTTCCATAACCAAATCCATATTGATACTACCTATGACCAGCAGCCTTATAGCTTCCCCATCCACGGTATATTCCTCCTTTATCAACCAGCCTACTTCGAAAGTTTTTTAAATACATCCCCGAATATGGGATCCCTATGTATAAAGTTAGCACACCTTATCAGATGCCTCGATCTATCAAAACTCCAGGTAACTTGATCCGTAACCATGGGACTATGGGTTAGGTAGGTGGGCACCCAGTCAGGGTTGTTTAACCATGCAATAGTTGAGATATCCCAAATGACCTTGGACCATGCATATGGATCTTTGGTATAATTTCTTACTATATCCGTTAGGTATGTGCCTATTTGACTCTTGCCGTCCAGGTAGTACTCCAATTCGCTGATATTGGTCAATAGATGGGTGGTAACCCCCATGCAGGGTATCTGAACCAGGGGAACGCCACTGTCAAAGATTATCCTGGCAGCGAGTACATCCTGTCCCAGATTAAATTCCCTGGTATCGGGCCAGTAGTGAGCATGTCCGCCCAGCCACACGACGACGATCTTTTTAATAATTTCCGGCTCTATAAGCATAGCGGAAGCGACGTTGGTTATTGCCCCTATGGCTACCACATAGAGGGGATCATCGTCGGCAGATGCCATTGCCCTTTCAACGAGATCTTCCACGGCCTCACTTTTTTGTGGTTTATCAATTTCCTTTAGATAATCCGTTGAACCCCTGAACACGGTTTCCATAGGTGTGTCTAATAGCCTGAGAATATTTTTAATCTCACGATAACTGCGCTCCATGCCATCTTTAGGACCTGTAGACCTGTCGTTAAAGAAAGGGGCCGCATATACAGCCTCAAGATCAATCCTGTCTTCGGATCTTAAGGCATAGGCTAAAGCGAACTGATCGTCCACTTCATTGTAGGTATCGGTATCCAATACCATTCTTACCTTGCCTGTCGGTGGTTCCAGTCTTCTGATCAAAAATTCGGTGGAAAGTTTCGGAAAAATCAATATAAGTCACCTCATCCTTATGATAATTGTATCTTAGCCCTTTTCCTATAGTATATCGCTACGATGGCTCCTATTTCAACCAAATAAACCAGAAAAAAACCTATATTGGGCATTACCATGATAATCTTTCCCCATGGTACGCTTCCAACAGCGTATTTCCTATAGGTATATATGGTAAATGGAAAAAATCCCCGCTTGCCGTCATAAATGACAGGACCCGTGACACCTTCTTGCCGGTTAACGTATGTATGGAGTACCCTATTTTCTCTATCGCTTGTGTCTCCTTGATAGACCCTTTCTTCGTAACTGGTGATTTCCGTATTTATAATATCCGCCAGAAAGTCCTCCTCATTCTTCCCAGCTTTTCGGCTTATAAACCAATGTGCACCTAAGGTAATAACAAGTATCCCTGTGAGAATAAGCCCATATTTCTTCTTCAAATCCAGATTAAACAGATAAATATCATTTTCCTTTTCTCCAAGGGTGTATATTCTTTTTCGGATAAGAATAAAATCCCATAAATCACTGATGACCAAGCACAGAGCCAATGCTATTGCTCCGTACAGGAGCCCTAATTTAAGCCAAGACCTCCCCATTACACCAAATAGCGGATCACCCGTTAAAATAAGGGGTAACGTTATAGCAAAAAAGACCACACCTAAAAGAAGGACCCTCCTGATCAATAGCGAAACGGATTGTCTGTAACAGTTTAGTTCTTTCCCTTCAAATTCGTCATCAGACACTTTTAATAAGGCTATGTTGGTAATGATAATCTCATACAGGATTCCTGTCATAAAAAAGAACGCAGCCACAAAAAAACCAAGGTATCCACGGTTATATCCAAAGTTACATATCATTGCAGCAATCAAACCTGTAACCATGATTCCAATGGAAATCAAACTTTGATTTCTGGCCTTGGATAAATTTATTTTTAGTAACCTCTTTAGTTGTCTTTGACCTCTTTTGCTCAATTCGTCGTCAAATTTTGGATTATCATCATGGACTGAAGAGTTACGCTCTCCCCGTAAAAGCTCATCGCTTGTAACTTGAAATATATGGGCGATTATAGGAATCAAAGAAAGATCCGGTGCCCCTTCTCCCCTTTCCCATCGGCTGACAGTCTTATCCGATACGCTTAATTTATCTGCCAGATCCGCTTGGGTCATGCCATTTGCCTTCCTGAGAGCCGCTATAAAGCTACCCATGGATTTTCTAACCATTGTAAAACCTCCATATTCTCATAAGGATATTCAAATCACAATTTATGATTGAAAACATCTCCGGATAATAAAATTCTAACAATCCGATAGCAGAAAATCCACCCAGCAGACTAAGAATCTGTCTCAACTTTTGAGAATACGTTTATAACGGCTAAAATTTGGTGCCTTGTTATAAAAATTCTAACCTATTAGGAGTGTGCTATATTTCCCAAGGCCTCCAAAGAGATCTCTTAAGATCCACACACCCGTTTGGCTTAAAGAAAACTCCCTCCTCCTTTAAGAGCCTATATTGCTTTCCTTTTCCACCGAAAACATGGGCAGGTGCCAGTTCACCCTTGGAATTAACTACCCGATGACAGGGCAGTCCCCTGCCATGGGCATTGGACAAGGCTTTGCCCACCCTCCGGGCATAGTATCTGGAGCCCAGTATAAATCCGATAAGGCCGTAGGTCATAACCTTACCTTCGGGGATCGTGGCAACTATTTTATATACCTTCTCATAAAACTCATGCTTATCCATTTTACACTCCCGCTGATATATATACTGTGTACTATACTCTTACCTGAAGATATAATAAGGCGGGCTTTTAAGCCCGCCCCTGGAATTATATTAATGGGTGATAGAATTGAACTCAAGAATCATTATAGGTCAAATCATCTTATGATAATAATGCTCTATCATAGGAGAATTCCTGTCCACTGGCAGAACCAAATCGAGCCAGGAGTTCTTCCACCGTTAATTTCTTTTTCTCCTCACCCTGAATATCAAGAAATATCCTGCCATCGTGCATCATTATTAAACGGTTTCCATATCTTATGGCATCCCGCATATTATGGGTAACCATGAGAGTGGTCAAACCATTTTCATGGACCAATCGCTCAGTTAAATCAAGGACGATGGCGGCAGTCTTAGGATCCAAGGCCGCAGTGTGTTCGTCCAGAAGGAGAACCTTGGGTTTATTAAGGGTTGCCATTAGCAGGGTTATAGCCTGTCGCTGTCCTCCGGACAGGAGCTTTACCTTGACATTTAGGCGATGTTCGAGGCCCAAACCCAGATGGGATAATAGCTCCCTGTAGACTTCCCTTTCCTTGTTGCTTATTCCCCATCTAAGTCCCCGGGGCTTCCCCCGCCTTAAGGCCAGGGCTAGATTCTCTTCCAGGATCATATCAGAAGCGGTTCCCATCATAGGGTCCTGGAAAACTCTTCCCAAAAAGGCCGCCCGTTTATACTCGGTTAATTTCGTTACATCGACACCCGCTATATTTATACTGCCCTTATCAACGCCATATACACCGGCAATACAGTTTAGCAGGGTGGATTTTCCCGCTCCATTACCACCGATCAGGGTGATAAAATCCCCCTCTTTCATATCAAGGCTCACATTTCTAAGGGCCGTTTTCTGATTGACCGTCCCTGGGTTAAATACCTTGTATACTCCATCTATCCTAAGCATCCTGCTCACCCTCCCCTATAGCTATTTTGGGCGGGTTTACAAAATCCTTGATCATAGGCAGGGACAGGGCAATGGCTACCGTTATTGCAGTAAAGAGCTTCAGATCGTTGCTGTGCATACCCAGCTTCAGAACAAAAGCAATTATTATACGGTAGGTAATAGCCCCGAAGACAAGGGATGTAAGTCTCATGAAAAAATTCCTCTTCCCAAAGAGCACCTCCCCAATGATAACCGATGCCAGGCCTATGACAATGGAGCCGGTCCCCATCCCAATATCTGAAAAATTCTGATTTTGGGCAATTAAGGCCCCACCCAGGGAGACCAGGCCATTGCTGATTACCAAACCTATAATAATCATGGTGTTTGTATTTATTCCCTGAGCCCTGACCATATAGGGGTTATTGCCGGTAGCTCTTATGGCGCACCCCAGCTCTGTTCCAAAAAACCAATATAACAGGCATACTATTGCAGCTACGCTTATGGCTCCAAGGGTAATTGTAGCCCAGGTAGGTTCCAGTCCCATATTCTCAAAAACAGTGTATACATTTTCCATCCTCAATAGGGATATGTTGGCCTTCCCCATAACCCTGAGGTTAATGGAGTATAGACCAATCATGGTTAGAATTCCTGATAAAAGGGCGGGAATTTTTAGTTTTGTATGCAATAGACCGGTGCAAAGCCCTGCTGCCATACCTCCTAATAGGGCAATAAGAGTACCCAGATAAGGATTCATCCCGCTTGTTATGGCATGGGCAGCTATAGCAGCCCCAAGGGTAATGCTCCCTTCAACGGTAAGATCCGCTATAGACAAAATACGATATGTTATATAGACTCCTATGGTCATTATGGCCCATAAAAGCCCTAAGGATAAAGCCCCCTTAATAACCTCAACCATTTATATTCTCCATTCTTTAAACAATCCTGCTTCCTGTCTTGCATTTATTGTAGTTATCACCTAAAAAAGCGAATAAAGTCCAAATTACTCCTTAATCACATATTCGGCAAGGTCTTCCGGAATCGTCAGCCCAATTTCCTCAGCCACATCCCCATTAATGGCAAAATCAAATTTTGTAGCCGATTCAATGGGCATCTTGGAGATGTCTGCCTCATTCTCCAGAATTTCAATAGCCATTAAGCCGGTCTGGTATCCCAGGTCATAATAATTGATTCCTATGGTTGCCAGACCACCTGCACGGACCATACTCTCCTCCCCGCAGATCACAGGGGTCTTTGATTTCACAACAACACCGTGCACTACCGGCATTGCCGTAGCAAGGGTGTTATCGGTGGGTATATAGATGGCATCGCACTTTTCCACGAGGGATTGGGTCGCCTGCTGTACATCATTGGTACTGGAAACCGTTACTTCCTCATAATTAAGTCCCAGATTTTCTATGTTTTCCCTGGCGATCCTGGCCTGGAGAATTGAATTGTCTTCACTGGAATTATAGATTACCCCAACTGTTTTAGCATCGGGTACCAGCTTAACGAGAAGTTCTATCTGTTCTTTGATGGGATTCATATCGGTGGTCCCTGACACGTTAAGACCGGGTTCTTCATTGGACTGAGCCAGCCTTGCTTCCACGTAGTCAGTTATAGCTGTGCCTAAAATTGGAATGGTGGACGTTTTCCCCGCAACAGCTTGGGCTGCAGGCGTTGCTACAGCCAGTATAAGATCAACCTTTTCGCTTATAAAACGATCGCTGATGGTGGATAGATTTGCTTGTTCGCCCTGGGCGTTCTGAAGATCGATTGTGATGTTTTCGCCATCGACATATCCATTGTCCTTTAAGGCGGCGATGAATCCTTCACTGGCTGCATCCAATGCAGCATGCTCTGCCAGTTGAATAATACCTACCTTGGGACCCTTTGCACTGTTTGTGCAACCTGACAGTCCTACAAATACTACCATAGCTACCAAAACTACCAAAACCGTGAATAACTTTTTCACTTCCATACCTCCATACTACCTTTATTTAATTAACCCCAAGAGGTCTGCTCCTCCCGGGGAAAAATCACTTTAGATGATATAAGGTAAACCATAATCCATTATTTAATCAGAAACTAAACTATGGACATTCTACCGTACTACACTAATCAACCTACTACACACACTTTATTATTAATATTATTATATGTAATTACACATAGATGTCAATAATTATACTTCGTTTTTTTCTGGGATAATTTATGAATAATTACCATGGCCTTGTAGTATACAGACTTCAACAGGACCCAGTATTCTTATCCATAGATTCATGGGATCGTGTCTACCCGGATATTGCCCTGTATATTTGCTCCAGCAACAGTAACCGCATTAATTGGTGGGGAAAGGTGAACCTTGAAAAGGATAACAATAGATCCGCCCTTTTTAATACAGCCTCATCCAAACCCAAAGAACCACCTATTATGAAGTCTATACACCTTTTTTCATTGAAACCCAGGTCTTTTAGCTTCTCTGAAAAAACCTGGGTGGACAAGGCATGACCCTCTATGGCCAATGCTATGGTATAGGAATTGAATCTGACAGCCTTAAGGATTTGCTGCCCTTCCTTAGCCTTAATCGCCTTCTCCTGGGCCAAAGACAAGCCCTGTGGGGCCCTTTCGTCGTCAACCTGGACAAGTTCCACAGAACAAAAACGTCTAATACCCTTAAGATATGCCTCAATCCCCTCCTGGAGATACCTTTCCTTTATCTTTCCTACCGCTACAATTCGTATATCCATAATACATCACCTAGATACCAATAGCCCCTGTCATATGCAACACCTCAAACACCAGGTTTATTATGACTATAATTGTGGCTATGATGGCAGGCAGCATTGCAAGAAACCTTGATTGTTCCCTTTCCTCCGGTGCCACATCCCTAACCTTCCCCTTGTTTCGGGTGTAAATATGAAATGCAATGAGGCAAACAGTGAATAGGATAAGACATATGAATCCAATAATACCCCATACAATAATGGCCGTTACAAGGGCATCTGTAGGTAGCTGGCTTATATCCTGGGGGATTCCTTCTATGGCATCCTGACTGGTTAGTATAACATTTTGTATATACAATAGACCTACGGCTATACTGTTGTGTATAAAATGGTATATCATGCCGGCTATAATTGAGTTGGTGCGATAGACCACATAGCTAATAATTATACCAATTAAGATAATCGAGGGTATGCTCATAAGCTGTAGGTGGAGCATTCCAAACAAAATCCCGGTCATGACTATAGCGATTTTGGAGCCAAACCTTTCATATCCTCTTAGGATAAGACCTCTGAACAAGAACTCCTCAACCACTGCCGGAACGACCCCAATGGCCAGTACAGCTAACAATAGCTGAGTACCATTCTCTATGGTAGGCAGTTGCTGGCCGATAGGTGTCCCCCAGCGGCTTACCACCCAATACCAAATGAGATTGATGATTATCGTTACCCCATAGCCGAAGTTGGCCATCCCGAGTATCAAAAGCACCTCAGCCGGCTTAATCCCGTTAAATCGGCTGATCCTGGCAATATCCATCCTATAGAACAACATGTACAATAGGGGTGGTCCCCCTATCAATAACAATTCCATAAGAAATAATTTCCAATAGTAATCCGGGCCGTCTGTAGTTTTGGGCAACCACCTCACAAGTAGTACCTGGGCACTCATCATTAGCATCAATACGATTAGGTAGACCATATTTGCGCCAAAAACAGTAGGCTGTTTTGAACTCTTAGTTGTATTCTCCATCCTCTTCCCCTTTCCGCTTTCCAGACTGGCGTGTTCCAAGTTAACCCATAACCCCAGCCATAATTGAAAGCTCAAATGGATTATCCCAGACTATAAATTATAGAAAAATGCTTAATTCAGTAATAACATGCAGTCCCTCTTATGAAATGAGATCACTATCCCCATTATAATATGAAGGGCATACAAAATATAGGCCAAAATAAAGATTATACAAAAATAATCCACCCTTAGGCGGATTATCCAAAAACAATTTATAATCTTATATCGGTTTTTCAACTAAGGTCATATTGATGGTTAAGTCCTTGCCACCCCTGAGAATCCTGATATCAACGCTTTGTCCTACCCTATAGGAGTAAATGGTTTTCCTAAGATCCAGCATTTTATTAACCTTCTGATTCCCTACCATGGTTATAATATCGCCTACCCTCACACCTGCACTGTAGGCCGGACCATTCTTATCCAGTTCCACCACATAGATACCTTCCTCAATATAGCGGTTTCTATTATAATAGGATGCCATCTCCCTATCGAAGCCAACAATTCCTATATAAGGGGTTACAAATTCCCCCTCCTCTACAAAGTGCCTGATTATCGGCTTGGCAACATCAATGGGTATAGCAAAACCAATTCCCTCTGCACTGGTAACCTTAACGGTGTTGATCCCTATTACTTCACCCCTGATATTTACCAAAGGCCCTCCGCTATTGCCCGGATTGATGGACGCATCGGTCTGGACCAGATCCTCCATAAAGTTTTCCCCCAGGTTGGTGGGGATCTTCACGGTCCTATTTAGGCCGCTTATTATACCGGAGGTAACGGTATGTTGAAACTGAAGCCCCAAGGGCGTACCTATAGCTACAACCGTTTCGCCTATAGCCAAATCTTCACTGTTTCCCAGTGGAGCATAGACAAGATCATTCTCCGCTTCAACTTTGACCATGGCAAGATCCAAAGTGGGATCGGACCATAGTGTTCTGCCCTCCAATTCCGTCCCGTCACTAAAGACAACGCTAATGCTGCTGGGGTTACCACCCGCCACGTGATCGTTGGTCAATATATATCCAAAGGGGTGTACTACTACCCCTGATCCTATACCCTTAATTGCAACGGCCTCACCCCACATGGAGTCCCGGCTAATCTCTATGGTGGAGATCCCCACAACAGCGGGAATAATACTTTCGGCCACTTCCACTACCGTGCCACTGGTTAGAACCCGTTCCTCAACCTTGACCTGTTGAGCCCTGGGCACTGGCTTATCGTTCCGGATTGAATCCTCCTCCCGGGTATTGGATCCTTCTCCCGAGCACCCCGCTAAGCCAAGCAAGATAATCAGGATTAACAAACAGCTAAAACCCCAATAAAGTTTCCTTTTCACGGTCGGACATACTCACTCCCTTAAGTCATGGACCATGGTCCTGGAGCCAATCCGACGAAAAATGCCAGGTGGGCTGTAAGCACTATACCTGTGATAGTAGATCAGTAAACCATCAACCTATATGATAAAAATTGCTTACCCGATCCCTATAAGTCATGTCCACCGCTATATCCTTCCCATTTTTTATACCGTTGTCTGCCAGTATCCCGGTAACTGTCTGGTATGCCAGCTGAGGTATATTATTATGAAGGCTGAGATGGGCTAACAGGACATGGGTAAGCTTATTGGTTATCATCTTAACCAAGGCCGACCCGGCATCAATGTTTGAAAGATGGCCTTTGCTTCCCGAAATACGTTTCTTTAGGTGCTGGGGATAGGAGCCCCCCATAAGCATATCCACATCATGATTGGCCTCTAACATAATCAGGTCTGAATCCATGACTGTATTTATAATTCTGGAATTAGTATGCCCCAAATCCGTCGCTATACTAATCTTTTTACCTTTATTAAAAAAGCAAAATCCCACAGGATCCGCAGCATCATGGGGTATACCAAAGGGCTGAATATTTACGTCCTTTATGTAAAAATCCATATCATTATAAAAGATCCTCATATTATTGCTGCTCATCTTCCCTATCTTGGCTTCCATGGCCTTCCAGGTCTCTTCATTGGCATATATAGGTATATCATATCTCCTGGATAAAACACCGGCACCCCTGATATGGTCATCGTGCTCATGGGTAATTAAAATCCCATCCAGAAGAGAGGGATCCTGACCTATTTCCCTTAAGGAATTTTCAACTGCCTTGCCTGTAAGACCGGCATCCACTAGGATGTGGGTCTTGTCCGTCCCAATATAACTGGCGTTACCGCTGCTCCCACTGAAGAGGGAGCAGAACTTCAATCCCATTCTAAATTCCCCCCTGGCAAAACCATTTCCATAAAAAAGAGGATAACAGACGGTCATCCTCTTTTTAATATTCTTTGATTTAATACCCCAGAAAAAATATTATAATCATTCCAAGAATAGTTTATTTCCTATAGGCCGGCTCCCGCTGCAGTCCTTTGGCCTGAAGTCACTAATTGTAGCCTGCGGGTTTTGCCGTTTTCGTCTATGCGTTCGATATCCGCACCCAGGCCTATCAGCTTTTGTTCGATCTCCTCATACCCTCTGTCAATGTGTTCTATATTGCTTATCTCGGTAACTCCCTCAGCGGATAATCCAGCCACTATAAGGGCTGCTCCTGCACGAAGGTCAGTAGCTGTTACAGGGGCACCGGATAATCTTTCAACACCCTCAATGATGGCTACTCTATCCTCTATCTTAACATTACCACCCATACGTACAATCTCATCGAGATGTTTATACCGGGCTTCCCATACATTCTCCGTGATAACGCTAACCCCATCCGCTATACTGAGAAGTGCAGACATGGGCTGCTGCAAATCTGTAGGAAATCCAGGGTATGGCTGAGTTTTAATGTTTACCTTACGGGGTCTTTGTTTTCCTATAACACGAATCTCATCGTCTCCTTCGATAACCTCCATACCCATCTCCAGCAGTTTCGCTGAGACCGCCTCCATATGTTTGGGGATAACATCTACCACCGTAACATCTCCCCCTGTAGCTGCTGCGGCAATCATATAGGTACCAGCTTCAATTTGATCCGGTATAATTGTATAGCTACAGCCTGAAAGCTCTTTAACTCCTTTGATTCTAATGGTGTCGGTACCCGCCCCCATTATGCTTGCTCCCATGGTATTCAAAAAATTAGCCGTATCCACCACATGAGGTTCTTTTGCGGCATTGACTATGGTAGTGGTTCCCTCCGCCTTTACAGCGGCCAACATAATGTTTATTGTAGCCCCGACGCTGACTACATCAAGGTAAATCTCATTGCCTATCAACCTGTCGGCAGAAACCTTTATAACTCCATGCTCCAATTCCACCTTGGCTCCCAAGGCTTCAAATCCCTTGATATGCTGATCTATGGGCCTTGTGCCTATGGCACATCCACCAGGAAAGGACACTTCTGCCTTGCCAAACTTGGCCAGCAACACACCTAATAGATAATAGGAGGCTCTCATCCGCCTCACCATATCATAATGGGCTCTGTATTCCGTCATCTTTGATCCGTCAATACTTACCCTTCCCTTGCCCTCCAGCTCAACCCGGGCGCCTAATTCATCCAGTATTTCCGCTAATGTAGTAACATCATCTATATAAGGCAAATTATCGATAATACATTTATCATTGGCTAACAATGCCGCAGGCAAAATAGCAACGGCAGCATTTTTAGCGCCGCTTATTTTCACTCTTCCAACTAATGGCTTGCCGCCATATATTCGTAGTTTTTCCAATCCCTGGTTCCCTCTTTCCCCAGAAATCTGAGGGAACTTCACCTCCAATGCCATTATGTCTCGTCCACACAAACAATGTTATTATTATAACATCTTTACTATAGTATTTCATCATAAAAGTTATAAAATTTCATGAATTGAGATAAAAGTCCTGGCCGTCTCCTAATTCCTGAAGCAAATCCAGATAACCGTCCCAGCCAATCCTTTCGATTATATCACTGACCTCTAAAAAGGCCTGTCTATAAGCCTGGTACTCGTCCAATCTATAAAAATCATCAGTCAGTTCCTCAATGGAATAGATATCTGCACTGCCAAGCTCCCTTCCCCATTCGTAGCCTAATAGCATATATTCCATATACAGGGCGCTGCCTTCCGTGAACCATACCGGAAAATTACCACCCGCCAAATCGTCTACTACAAGATGGGTTAACTCGTGAACAAAGCTGTTTGTTAGCATATTTCCCACTGACCCATCCTCTGACCTTTCTAAAATGGCGATCTTACCACCCGAATATGCCCCCAGGGTCGGCTGATCCTTGGGTATACCCAGGCTTTGATGAAATTCTTTATCGTCTTCAAACAATATTACGTCAATATCACCATCAGGAACATAGTCAAAGAGATCCAGGACCTCATTGCCATATCCATAAATTATATCTACAAGGTCACGGAGCTTATCAGTGTCAATAGAATTATGACGTATGGAGAAATTGCCAACTTGCTCTTCTTCATAGTGGGGCACAGACTGTAATATCCTATACCCCCTAAAGGCTTGGTATACAGGGTAGACCCTGGCCAATACAAGACTGTTGAACCGAAACACTGCACCTACTGCCAAACACAGGGTTATGCATAGCGCCAACCCCCAATTAAACTTCCCCTTTTTCACCAGTCGTACCTCCTATACCAGGGCGGTACCGCAATACCATTATAGCATCATATTATGTAAACTTCATCAAGCAATTAATGGCATGGTTCTGTTGAACCCAATAGGGTTATAGTCATCCCCCGATACAAGGTTCGGGTATATGGGGTCTTATTTTAGATAATTAAGCGGATTCTTGGGAGTACCATTAATACGGACCTCAAAATGAAGGTGGGGACCCGTACTATTTCCGGTGTTGCCCATATATCCAATGAGCTGACCTTTTTTCACTTTCTGCCCTTTCTTAACGGATCTGGAACTCAGATGGGCGTAATAAGTTTCAATACCGCTTCCATGATCGATCCTTACCAGATTTCCATAACCCCCATTGTATCCGGAATAGCATACGGTGCCGCTCCTTGCGGCATAGATGGGAGTCCCCCTGTCATTGGCGATATCCAATCCCTTGTGCATCCTGCCCCAGCGGCGGCCAAATCTGGATGTTATTCTCCCCCTGGTCGGCCATGACATGGATATGCCACTTGATGAACTGCTGCTTCCACTTCTGGAGGAACTCACCTTTTTAGGAGGTTTCTTGGTGCCTACAAGAACGATCTTTTTCACCGGTTCCTTCTTAACAGTCTCGGATATTGTTTCCCTTTCCGTTTCCACGCCGTTTCGCTTATACACCTTCTCAACTATTTGGCATTCACCCTCTTTACCTTCTTGGGCTACCTTGGTTTGATTGGTGTATAAATCATCAGACTTTTTGGTTTCAGTTTCAAAGGGGATGGATTTGGTATGCTCCACCTTCTCCACTGTTATAACATTTAGGGGCAATTCCGGCACGTTAAGGTTTAATTCCTGACCGATCTGTAAGATATCGGATTCTTCCATAGGGGCATTGGCCTCTAATATATCCTTTACAGTCATATCATGCTTTTGCGCGATGGTCCAAATATTGTCTCCCTTTTCTACAATATAGATCCGCTTTTCAGTGTTTCCCTGAGTAAATCTTTGGACTACCTCATCAGGATCCTCCAATTCTTCATACCTTACAAACAGGTCCTTTATGTTGACATCCTCTTCAAAGTCTATCTCCTCCAGGCTTCCTCCCTTACTCTCTATCTTCTCCTTAAAGGGCTGCAGGAGGGAATCCAGGATAAACCGGGCTGTTTCACTGTCCTTTAATACTGCCAGATTTTCACCGTTAACCTGAATGACAGCGCATTTTACCCTGGGTGAAACATTTGACTGTATCAGGCTCTCCAGAACCTCAGGGTCGCTTAAATACTGTTCATCCACATAGACCCTCTCGAAGTCGATGTCATTTTCCAGGGTTACTTCCATATTGTATAGCGATTCGAAACCTCGTTTGATACCTTCCAGTACCTTCTCTATATCTCCTTTATCTTTGACCAGACCTATTTTTTGGCCATCGAAATATGTAAAAAAGGCTTCTGTCATATCATCCTCCAGGGATGATTCATTATTTACAGCCAGCGCCTTAACAGAAAATACTCCTGCACTTATTAAAAAAATAACCGACAAGGCTATTACAATATTTCTCCTTAGCCTCACCCAGTTATACAGCTTGTCCAATATTTCAAACCAGTTCTTCCCCAACATTACTAAGCGTCCTTCCTAACCCCAACACATTCAAACCTCATTACTACAGGGCGATATTAAGTACAAAACCATTATATCATAAAAACTTAAAATTGTTACATAAATTTTACGAATTTATTAAATTAATGCGTTGTGCTAGTCAAACATATGCTGGTAATGGCTATTGACCGCTTTATAAGTTATCCGGCTTTTTCTTCATAATCATCGTATAGCCATTGCCGGAAAAAATCGTCCCAAGGCTTTCCGGTAACTTTCTGACAAGCCCTGTATAGGTCCTCAGGTTTAGCGTTCTGGAACTTATTGCTTTCAAAATATTCCCTCAATACTTCAAAGAATATTTCATCCCCCATCTCCTGTCTTAATTCATGGAACATGATTGCCCCCTTCCCGTATACCAGGGAATCATATTCCAACCAGTCCTTAAATTCATACAGGGGCCTGTGTATGGTCTCGTCTGTATCCTCGCTATCCCTATAGATCCTGAACAGTTGAAATTTACCCTTGTTTATGTAGGTTTGATATTTATACTCTTCCTCTTCACGCCCATACCGTTGGCCATAGTAGAGGATAGTGGAATACTCCGTCAATCCCTCATCCAGCCATGAATCGTGGACTTCATCGTTGCCTACCAAACCATACCACCATTGATGGGCCACCTCATGGACGGTAACCAGTTCCAGCCAATCATCCTGATCCCCATCATAAAGGCTTCCATCTATCATCACCAACCTGGGATACTCCATGCCGCCGATAAAAAAGTCCGTCTGGACAATGGATAAATTCTTGTATGGATATGCCCCAAAGAGATCATTGAAAATCTCCAGGGCGGATGCCGCAAACTCCAAAGCTTTTTTACCCCTGTCATGGGTGTAATAGTAGGAGTATATGGTTGTATCACCTACAACCGCAGAGGATCTTTGAAACTTTTGGCTGGCTACCCAGGCAAAATCCCTGACCTTATGGCCCTTAAATTCCCAAATCTTTTCCTCATCCCCCTCAATAACTCTGGTTTCCTCCCCGGTAGCGGCTATTACAAACTCAAATGGTGCCGTAATCCGCACATAATAGTTGGCTATATCGCTGTAGAATGGATCTCCTAATGAGTGGTAGGGTTCCAGGTTCCAGCCCCTTTCATCGTATACACATAGTATGGGATACCAATTCCCCAAGTTATAGGTGTTGTCAAAATAACCAAATCTTCCTGGAGAATTGGGCATAACAACGGAATATTCAAGAAAAACCTCCAGCCTATCTCCGGGTTTAAGGGGCTCCTCAAGGGGAATCATCAATATATCATGGCTATAGCCTTCAAAGGTGTAAGCTACCGGGGCCCCTTCAAGCAATACCTTATTTAACTCAATAAAGCCAGGTGAGAATCCATTGGGATACGCCCTATCCATCTCCTCCTTGGGGAAAACGGATTTTTCGGCATGCTTAAAGGCGTTGGGATAGACATGAAAATAGAGTGCCCACAGATTTGCTTCCTCCTTGTTTGTATACTTAACCTGCTGCATGCAATCTATCCTCTTGGAATAGGGATTAAAGGTTAGGTCTATCTCATAGAGGGTGAGATCCTCATCAGACCGGTAAGGATCACTCCTCCTGCCCCAAAATAGGTCGTAAAGACTGGAGACTGAAATACATAGAATGATCAAAACAATTATAGCAATAAGATATCTTCTTTTAATAGGAGTAACACCCATACAATCGCCTCATTTACATTACATAACAGTTATTGCTCTTCTTATGTATGGGATGCCTGTTGTATATGACTTACATAGCAAACATCACAGGAAAATCGAATATTCATAAGCTGGATAAAATCATAGTTATGTATATGTATATGAAATTGATCGAGGCTGTAGAATAGATTTATATCCTATAGGCTCTCGGCAGCCTGACTGTAAAGGTGCTGCCCCTGCCCGGTATGCTGTCTACCTCTATGGTACCTCCATAAAACCTGACAATGGTTTGGCAGATATGCAGGCCCAGACCGGTGCCGGTTTCTTTGGTGGTCTCATAAATCTTAAATATGTTTTGAAGTTGTTCAGGAGATATGCCGGTTCCGGTATCCTTAAAGCTAATCACAGCCATATCGGGGTTCGATTCTGTTCGAAGTCCTATGGTAAGAGTACCTCCATCCTTCATTGCATCTATGGCATTGTCTATCAGGTTAATAAATACTTGTTGAAGTGAGTTCTTATCAGCTTTTATATAGATGTCTTCCATGAATGGATCGCATATGATATCTACATTGCTTAACCTGGCCTTGGACATCATTACATCCTTTACTAACTGAATGATCTCCTTCAGGGAATGAAGATGGGTGTTATCATAATCATGTTTCGATAACAGCCTGAAATCATCCAGCAGTCTGGAAACCCGTGAAATCTCATTCAGGATTCTGTTACTGTTGGTAATGGCAATGCCCTTTTCCAGTTGAAGAAGCTGTATATATGCACTGATATTTGTAAGGGAATTCTTAACCTCATGGGATACTATAGACGAAGCTTCCAAAATATCCTTTCGTCCGTTCTGTGTTGTGGTATACATATACAATAACTTTTCCTTGTCATAGGTTAACTCCAGCTGCTTGTCCATACTATAAGCCGCCATTGATATGATCTCCAGCAGTTCCCTGTAAGCAAATTCGAT
>ERZ773359.433-NODE-433-length-59633-cov-17.435547_pt1 | contig 59633 bp, 66 predicted proteins | sample MGYA00374955_ERZ773359 | MGnify/ENA primary metagenome ERZ773359 (study PRJEB29098, sample SAMN04486028) | biogas fermenter metagenome | study: EMG produced TPA metagenomics assembly of the Biogas fermentation microbial communities from Germany - Plant 4 DNA1... | reverse complement strand
ACGAAACCCCCGCTAAATCTGCGTTTTAACGGGGGTTTTTCGACAGTCTGAAACCGGCCCTAAGGCCGGTCTCAAAACCCTTTTCAAATTTAGTCACACTATGATGCAGATCAACCCTCCGCTGCCATCGTTGACGATGCGCTGCAGGGTATCTTGCAGTTTGAGCTGAGCGTTCTCGGGCATACGATGCAGCTTGTTCTGTATCCCTTCTCTGACCAGATCATGCAGGGATTTGCCAAATATATTGGATTCCCAGATCTTGCCGGGATCTTCTTCGAATTCATCCAGTATATAACGCACCAGCTCTTCGCATTGCTTCTCGGTTCCAATAATTGGCGTTATCTCAGTGGTTATATCGGCACGGATAATATGCAGTGAAGGTGCCTTGGCCTTCAGCCTGACTCCAAAACGGCTTCCCTGGCGGATCAGTTCGGGTTCTTCCAGGAGCATCTCCTCAAGGCGCGGGGTGACTACGCCATAACCGGATTCCTGCACCTCAAGCAGGGCAGAGGACACTTTGTCATACTCTTTTTTGGCAAAACTCAGATCTTTCATCAAGCGCATAATATCCTGAGTACCTTCCACGGAGAAACCGCTGACATCGCTCAGCGAGCGATAGAACAATTCTTCCGGAATGGTTATGTCCACTTCAGCAGTTCCAGTACCCAGGTTCATCTCTTCCAAGCTCACATAGCTTATATGTTCAACATTGGAAAGCCTTTCAATAGCCTGATCTATGTCGCGCACCTTGCGTATATCGTTCAATATATCGCGGATGGCGTTTTCCAGGCTGTCCCTGAGCCAGAAGTCTTCATCCAGTTCATCCACCCAGCCGGGCAGCTTGATGTTGACTTCATGAACCGGGAATTCATACAAGGCTTCTTCCAAAAGGCCGTAGATCTGTTCCACGGACATCCGGGCTACATCAAGCGGCGTGACACTTACCCCGTATTTTTCAGCCAATTCCTCAGCCAAACTCAGTGTTTCCGTGCTATAGGGATTCACGGAATTTAATATGATTATAAATGGTTTTCTGAGTTCTTTGAGTTCTTGAATAACCCTTTCCTCCGCCGGGACATAGTAGGAACGTTGAATATCACTGATGGAGCCGTCCGTAGTCACTACAATCCCGATGGTGGAATGATCTACAATGACCTTCCTGGTCCCTATTTCGGCCGCCTCTTCGAAGGGTACCTCATAGTCAAACCAGGGAGTTCTTACCATACGAGGCTGTTCATCCTCTTCGTAACCCAGTGCCCCTTCAACTGCATACCCCACACAGTCAATCAAGCGAGCCTTAAAGCTCAGGCCTTGCTGCGTGGTTATTTCGATGGCTTCGTTGGGGACGAATTTGGGTTCGGTGGTTGTGATGGTTTTCCCAGCACCACTCTGGGGAAGTTCATCTACAGCCCTTTCCCGATCATATACGTTCTTGATATTGGGGATGATCATGAGCTCCATGAAACGCTTGATAAAGGTTGACTTACCTGATCTTACGGGGCCTACAACTCCCAAATAGATATCGCCGCCAGTTCTTTCAGCGATATCGTTCAAGATGTTATTACTATCCACTTCTCTTTTTCCCTCCCTTGTTTCAGACTTTAAAAGGCATCCTCCCTCCGATGCAAGACACCCCTTAATATCCCATGACGCTATAACAGTACAAATATATTTATCAATATTCGGTAATATAACCAGAAAAGAAAAAAAGTATGGGTTTGTCCATACTCAAAAAACTTGCATTTTAAGGGCATCAATATCAAGTTGTGCATATCATCTATGAGCGCAACATCATTTATCAATCAACCAGCGGCTCCATTTCATGCCGTTTGGCCCGGCACATGATAGCAGTCACTTCCTGCGACACCGGCGCCTGTTTGTACAATATATTGTAACAGGACTGGGTGATGGGCATTTCTATACCCAATTTGTCAGCCAGGTGCTTGACCACCTTGGTGGTGTGTATACCTTCCACCACCATGCCCACTTCTTGCATAGCATCATCCATACTATAGCCCTTGCCGATCAATATACCGGCCCTGCGGTTGCGCGAAAAGTTGCTGCAGCAGGTCACCACCATATCTCCCAAACCACTCAGCCCGGTAAAGGTGCGATGATCACCGCCCAGCCTGACCCCCATACGGATTATTTCCACCAGGCCGCGCGTCATCAAAGCGGCCACTGTATTATCGCCATAGCCCAGCCCAACTACCATGCCGGCTGCCAGGGCGATGATGTTTTTCAATGCTCCCCCCAGTTCCACACCGGCTATGTCCGGATTGGTATAAACCCTCAAAGAGCGGGACATGTAAGCATCCTGTACGAAAAAAGCCGTACTTTCACAGGATGAAGCCACAGTAACTGCGGTGGGAACGCAGCGGGCTACCTCTTCGGCATGACTGGGTCCGGACAGCACCGCATAGCTTTGCAGAATACTATCACCCATCACATCCCGGGCCACCTGGCTCATTCTCATCCCGCTGTTTATTTCAATCCCCTTGGCGGTGTTGACCAGGACGGTGCCAGGCCTGTATACAGCTTTTAGCTGCTGCAGCACCTCACGAACCGCCTGCGATGGAACCGCTACAACTATCATGCCGGCATCTTGCACCGCTTCATGCAGATCACTGGTCAGGCTGATCTCTTTGGGTACAGGCAAACCCGGCAGATAATGCCGGTTTTCCCCTGCTGCAGCAATCGCTTCTATCTCCCCCGGCCTGCCCCAAAGGGTGATGGCAAATCCATTCTTATTCAAAACCAGGGCCTGAGCCGTACCCCAACTGCCGGCTCCCATTATGCAAACCTTCTCCATCCCCAATCCTCCAGTTGGCTAAACCGCCTTATCGGTGATGCGCGCTTCCTGACCTGAAATCAGCCGCTTGATATTGGAATGATGCCTGAATAGAACCAGGGCCGCCAGTAATAAGCTCATTACCGTATAAGACCACGGCTCCACCAATATCAGGCACAAAACAGGCAACAAGGCCGCGGCCAAAACCGATCCCAGGGATACATAGCGGGTCAACAGCACAGCCAGTATCATCACGGCTAGCAGTACCAGAAAAATCTGGGGCATCAAGTACAGAATCACACCGGCTGCAGTAGCTACCCCCTTGCCGCCTTTAAATGATAAAAATATGCTAAAACAGTGGCCAACCACTACCAAAACACCACAAACCGCAGCTATAACCTCATTGCCCCAGGTCAGTCCGATCCATGCCGCCAGCAGGCCTTTTAAAAGATCCCCCGCCAGGGCCAGAACCGCAACCGATGTTGTGGTGGAGCGCAGCACATTGGTGGCCCCGATATTCCCGCTGCCGCGCTGGGATATATCCACTTTGCCCAGATACTTGCCAAATATATAAGAGAACGGAATGGCCCCCAAAAAATAGCTCACTAAGAACAAAACCCAATAATTCACAATCTCATCCCCTCTCATGCAGCTTGCCCATGCTCATTTATAGAGATTTTGAGGTTTTCTTGCGCACCAAGAGGCGCAGCGGTGAGCCTTCAAAGCCGAAGTTCTGTCGCAATACGTTTTCCAGATAGCGCAGGTAAGAAAAGTGCACCTCTTCCGGAGCGCTGCAAAACAACACAAAGGTAGGCGGCGCAGTAGCCACCTGCGTGGTATAAAAAATCTTCACCCGCTTGCTGCCCCCTGGCAGGGGGTTGAGCAATATGGCTTCATTGATAACCCTGTTCAGCTCAGCGGTGGTAATGCGGCGGTGATACTGCTCCACTACGAAATCCACCAGTTCAATTATCTTGAAGATGCGCTGGCGAGTCAGTGCAGATACATAAAGGATAGGCGCATAAGCCAAAAATTTCAAGTCCTGACGGATATCCTGGTCATAGCGGTTCATGGTATGCTCATCCTTTTCGATCGCATCCCACTTGTTGACCACCACAATATTGGCCTTGTTCTGTTCATGTACATATCCGGCTATACGCTGATCCTGCTCGGTCACTTTTTCCACCGCATCCAGCATGATCAGAACCACGTCCGCTCTTTCTATGCTTTTTAAGGCGCGGATTACGCTGTATTTTTCGGTAGCTTCCTTGATGCGGGATTTTTTGCGTATACCGGCGGTATCGATCAGTATGTAGCGGTTGCCTCCATACTCAAAAGGCGTATCTATGGAATCTCGAGTAGTACCTGGTATATCGCTGACAATAACCCGCTGCTCGCCCAACAGGGCGTTGACCAGGGATGATTTGCCCACATTGGGCCGCCCGACGATGGCGATTTTAACCGCATCGGGGTCTTCTTCAAACTCTTGCCATGGAGGGAAACAGGCTATGACCGTATCGAGGAGGTCGTTGGTATTGAGTCCATGTATGGCTGAAATGGGGATGGGATCTCCCAATCCCAGGCGATAGAAATCCAGCCATTCCAGCTGGCGATCGAAATTCTCAACTTTATTTGCGGCCAGGACTACCGGCTTTCCGGAGCGGCGCAGCATATCCGCAACCTGTTCGTCTTCAGAGGTGATGCCCTGCCGGGCATCCACCACAAAGATGATTACATCGGCCTCATCGATGGCTATCTCGGCCTGCAGCTGCACTTCGCGGGCTATGCTGTCGGCACTCTCAAAGCGCAGTCCCCCGGTGTCAATAATGATAAAAGCCCGGCCCGACCATTCCGAAACATCATAGAGGCGGTCGCGGGTAACCCCGGGGGTATCTTCCACAATGGCTTTGCGCTTCCCCGCCAGGCGGTTAAAAAGGGTCGATTTTCCTACATTGGGCCTGCCCACTATGGCAACCACCGGTTTAGACATGTGTTACTCTCCGTTATAATCATGATTTAGCACCGCATCGATAAGGGCCTGGGCCTCTACCGGCACCACCTTGATATCAGCCCCCGATGCTTTTATTATATCTTCCACTGAGATATCGTCCAACAACAGCTCTTCACCGGCTTTGAGCACAATCTCCGGGAGCAGCACCTTTTGCCCCTGGTATTTGTGCCCTAAGGCCTGGATAATATCCTGCCCGGTCAACAGGCCGGTCACAGTTATGCTTTCGCCCCAGAAGCGATTGGCTACCGGTATGAGCTGTACCGAAACCCCGGCAACCTGGTTTAAGCGCTCGACTATGGGCTGTAAGGCAATAGATCCCGAAATCCCGGTGATGATATGCGTCTTATGTGGGGCAAGCGCATCCGGCAAGGCTTTTTCCGCCTGAGCAAATTCGTCCCACAACAGCCGCACCAGTCCGATCCCGTTTTCCACTTGTTCAAAACCATCATAGTAACTGCTGTCAGGTATGCTTTGACCGGCTTTGAGATAAAACTCGTCCGCCAGGTATACCAGCCCCAACCCATGCTGGTCACGGTAGCTTTTTTGATACGCGTCGACCAGCGTGATCAGGCTGTTGGACTGTTCGGGGGTTACAGCGTGAAGCTCCGGCAACCCCTGGCGGTATTGGGTTAATCCCACCGGAACGATGCCTATTGACTGCACACTGGGATAAAACCCGGCCAGCTGTTCTATAGTCTCCTTTAGCACCTCTCCGTCATTGATACCCGGACACAATACGATTTGGGTATGAATTTCTATGCCGGCATTATACAGGCGCTCCATATCCTGCCTGATGTTAACCGCATTTTTGTTTTTCAACAATCTGGCTCGTACCTCAGGCCGCATGGCATGTACGGAGATATACAGCGGGCTCAGCCGCATGGACAGGATCTTGTCCCAATCCGGCCTTTTCAAATTGGTCAGGGTGATATAATTGCCAAACAGAAAGGAGTGCCGGTAATCATCGTCTTTTATTTTCAGAGTAGGGCGCATGCCGTCAGGGAGTTGATCGACAAAGCAAAACAGGCAGCGATTCCTGCAAGTCTTCATCTGGTCGAAGATAAAACCGTCCAGAATCAATCCCAGGTCTTCATCGTCTTCTTTTTCCACCTCGACCAGCCAGGTTTCACCATGGGGCTTGTTGATTTGCATGCGCAGGAAAACATCCTGTGCCATAAAGCGATAATCGAGAATATCGCATATATCCCTGCCATTTATGGAGCATAATACATCACCGGCCGCAATGCCTATATCTTCGGCTATACTGCCCGGGATCACTGCTTGAATGGGCGCTGCCACCTAAATACCTCCCGCTCTCCGTCTATCCCCATTATTATCCCTTATCGCTTGCCCCCCTGCAATAGCAGTGCTTCATTGTTATTGTATTGATTATTGCCGGGCAAAACTGAGTTCAGCCTTAAAGGCCAGGGTTTCTTTTTCTATGTGTTCATATTGCTTTCTGGCCAGGTAATGCGCGGCCAGGTTTAAGAGGTACCGGCCTCCCAGTCAGGGCGGCAGGTAACTCAGCACATAAAGCCACAGATTGCCGGGGACCGATACCGCTCTGGCAATTAAATCCCTTTCGCCAAAACCGAACAAGTCGCGAAAACCGGCGATGATGGCAGGAGCCAATTCGTGATTTGGCCCGGCCCCAAAGGTATAAACCTTTACCCCCTCAGCCGTTTGACCGACATACAAAAGCTCCCCTTTTGAATCCAGTCTTATATCACCATAATGCTCAATAAAGCGGTAATCGTTGCTATGAAGATTGCCCATAAAAATATGGGCGGCTATAAGTGCATGATGCACCCCGGTAGGGCCCACAAATATCACATGCAATGCTTTCACCTGCTTTATTGTGAGGTTTTGAGCCGGGTGATCTCTACCAGATTGCAAATGCTGCCAAAAGCCCCTCTGGTGCCGAGAAGCAGAAGGGGACGCCCGATGGCTGTCCAGCCCAAACGCCTGGAAATAAAGCCGCCCATGGCCATCAAGAGATTGACCCTGCTCATACAGTTTACTGCCATGACCTCATGCTCCACCCCCAGTAAACCGGCCACACCCATAAGCATGGCACTGCACCTCTCGCCCATGCCTTTTTTGCCCAGTATATAAATGTCATGGCCTGATTCATCGGTCCCCATATAATGGATGCGGCCAAAATCGCTGTCCTGGGTTTTATCAAAGTAAGGCAGATGTATCAAGTCAAGCGGGTCGGGCAAGCGGGTTGGGTCGAGCCATTTAAGATGCAGGGCTGCAGCCACAACTGATGAATGTGACCCCCCATAGCAGTGATAAATAACCTTCATATAAGCTCCTTAACCTCAGTGTTTGCAAATGATAAAAACCCCGTTTTCCAGGTCGTGAACATTGCCTCCCAGAATCCTGGCCAGCATTAAGACCAGGCGCTTCTGTTGCCCGCTTTCATTAGCCACGAAAACCGGGCATCCACAGCCCTGCACCAGACCGGGATCCTGGGTGACAATGGCCAATATATACTCCTTTACCGTGATTTCCACTTTAATCTGCTGCCTTTCTGCCCCAATAGCTTTTCAGGGTAGAGCTGCGGGCCGACTCCAATACCGGCACCCTTTTAATCATCTCCATCAGCACATCCATATCAGGTTCATTGGGCACTATGAACAACGCCAGATATCCCTTGTCAGCATGCATGCGCGCCATAGGGAGCAATTCTGTTTCACCGATATCCACTTTAGCCCCCAAAATCGAGGTTACATCATGGATAATGGCCATACGCTGTCCCGGGCTCTGCAGGGTCAAGCGGCCTTCATCATCAAAGGGATGGATTAGAACTGCCAGGGCTTCTGACATGATTTTATCCCGGGCGGCTTTTAAGCCCACATTCATCATCGGCACATCGGCCACTTTTAACAGGGCGCCGTCAAAAGAGACCTCTGCCGGTTCTATCGAAGCTATCTCGCCAATGGTTGACCCGCTCATCAATTTAGTTGTCCCGTATATCATCAACGGGCCGGCCACCAGGGCCAGCTGCCATCCCCATAAATGAGCCACCCCTGCTGTCACCAAGGCGGTCAATATCACCAGATAATTGCGCATTTCAAATACACGGGCAATGCCTTCAATATAGTCATGACCCCGGGTTATCAGCTTGTGCTCTTCCAGGCTGGACAGGGTCTTGCGCTCCATATCCCTGATTTCCCGGAATTGCTGCGCTGCCAGGGCCAGAAAAGTGACGGCTACCCAATCGGGTTCAGTAATCGCAGGTATGGCCACCGCACCCAGGCTGGCGGCAATAAAACCCAAGGCCAGATGGGTTATATGACCGTGGGGATAAGTTGGATAATGGCGGTAATCATAGCGCAGTAATACCCAGCGGTTGATAAAACCGGCTACGATGCCCGCCAAAATAACTGTTCCATAACTTTGCATCAGCGACCGGCACTGCTTTTATTTAATAAATAGAAGCCCGCTCCGGCTGCTACAGCAACGGTGAGAAGGATCAAAATCGTGGTCCAGGCCGAGGGGGAATCCTGCTGCAGGGGTTTGGCCCCTGCTGCCCCGGCGCTGTCAGTGCTCCCCCCCAGGGTGGCAGCCAGCACATCGGCAAAAGCGACCGCCCCTTGCGCAGCATCATCTTTGGGATTGGTGTGTGATCCGACCTCAATCAGCATAGCCCGCGGGGTGAGATCCTGATTAAAATCGCCCTTGCCCATGAATATCCCATTGGAAAGCCCGGGCTTGGTCTTGTCCATCATTGCTTTGAGCTGTTTGGCAAAATCCAGATTGGTTTTTGCGTTAGGGTTGGTTCTTCCCACCACCAGTTTTATCTTGGTAGCTTCCTGTCCATTAATTGTGGTCTGGTATTGGCCGGGCGGCACCGCGTCACGGTGCACATCGATCAATACCTGTGCGCCATTCTTCAGCAATGAAGCCGCAGTGCGCCTGGAGCGGTTATAAGCATTGACGTCATGGGGATTGTGGTTGTTTTTGTTATATTCCACCGTGTAGCCCAGCTCTTGCAGGCGCTGGGCCAGGGCCTGACCTACATCATAAATGCCGCCATTGCCCGGTTTGCTCTCCTTGCCGTCAGTAGGCACATAAGACTCGTCACTATGGGTGTGATATATGGCTATAGTGGGTTTGGCGGCTGCCACCGGGATCTCCTGGCTGTCTACTACCCAGGCCTGGCGCTGCTGGTCAAAGTTGACCTGCGGCATCTGCTCTTTGCCCACAAACACGCAGCGCGCGGTATGACCTGAAACCTCCACCACCTGGTATCTGCCGTTATCGCTGCTGATGTATTCGTCACCAACATATACCTGGGCCCCAGTCTGGGTGATAATATTATTGTTTTCGTCTACCAAAGAGAAATAGTAGCCTGACGGCAACTCCTCATAAACGGCTTCAGCCTCACCTGCCAGGACGAAACTCAATCCCGCCATCAGGCTGACAGCCAGCAAAAAGGCTATGGTTTTTCTATGCACCTTCATCACCTCGCTCCTGCGACTCCCTCATTCCGGTGATTTCCATGCGCTCTTCCCAATCCCTGAACCCTTCCGGGTCAGGTTCATCATCTTTATCATGGGCAGTGTAATCAGCCTGCATGCTGTCCTGGTCCGGTTTACGGGCCGGGGCCGGCTCTTTGAGGTTTTCCACCAACCTGGGGTCTTTGTCTTCACTGCTCGGTCCTCCAGCCATGCGCTCCAGGCTCTCGCCCACCAGCTCAGCCAGCAGAATAGCCAGTATACCGGCTAAAACCAGGGAGTCAAAGGCCCCGGCTCCGCCTAAATGAACGGTTCCCCGCACCCCGCTCTGCAGCAAGTAAACCAGTTGACCGATGTCTAAGGCCAGGACCGCCATTACTGCCGCAAAGAAGGCCCCGCGCCGTGATCTGCCCGCCAGGTAGCCAACTATGCCGGCTATTAAAGGATAAAGGTAGATCGGGTCAATAAAAACGTTTTCCGGCTCGGCCCCCAGAAAACGAGCCCCAATGAATAGCACCAAAGCAGTGACCACAGCAGCGATGGCCGAGCGCATTTTTTCAAACGCAGTCCCGGCTCCCAGCCACAACCACACTGCCAGGCCTACCGTAATCACCCCGCCCACATTGATGATCAGGCGGTCGCTTACCGGGATATCGATGAAGCTGCCGATAATGATGGCCGCTATCACCGCCAAAGCCGCCCGGTCAGTTAGCCGTAAACGGTCTAAGGCCCGCTGGGCTACACCAAAATAGATGAGAATCGATATCACCACCAGGGCAATTAGACCAAAGGGGAAATTGGCCATTTTGTGCCACATCCTTTCTCAGTCTTATGGCAATAGATTTCCCCACATAGTTGTTTTTATGTAAAGAGGAGCGGTAATGGTTAGCGGCGGGACCAAAGATCGCAATCGATATGGCGGGCTTCAAGCCAGGCCCGGGTGTGACCCAGAATTATCAAGGGCTTTTCATGAATTGCGGCAAGATCGGGGGAAGAAGTCATCAAGAATATGGCTTTGAGCCGATAAAGCCATTGTTCCATAAAAGTTGACAGCGAATCTGACCCTTTTTGTACATAGTGTTTTACCAGAGGGCCTGCCATTCCTACCAGGGCAGCCCCCATGCACAGGGCTTTGGCAGCATCCACAGCGGTCCTGATACCACCGGAAGCGATTATTTTTACCGGAAGCCCCAGTGCAACGATTTCCGCCAGGCTGACCGCAGTAGGCAAGCCCCAGCAGTCCAGTTCATGGTCAAAACAACCCTGGCGCAGATTCTCGATAACTATAAAATTGGTGCCGCCCTGACCACCGGTGTCAAATAGCCTTACCCCGGCTTCATAAAGCTGCTTCACGCTTTCCCTGGATAAACCGAAGCCTACCTCCTTGGCAATAACCGGTACCGGCGACAGGGCTGCAATCCGGGCGATATTGTCCAGCATGCCGCTAAAATGCCTCTCACCTTCGCGCATAGCCAGTTCCTGCGGCACATTGAGGTGAAGCTGCAGAGCATCTGCGGCGATCATCTCCACTGCCTGCAGAGCCTCCTCCGGCCTGGCCAGAGCGCTTATATTGGCAAGTATGATCCCGTCTGGATTGACTTCCCTGACCACTGTAAAAGTAGGCTTTCTCTTTCGATCGGTTACTGCTATGGACTGGGACCCCACTGCCATTGCCAGTCCAAAATCACGGGCCAGAAGGGCTAAAGCCCGGTTGATTTCTTTGGACATTTCAGTACCACCAGTGATGGCATTGATAAGCAGTGGGTATTGCAGCGGCTTGCCCAGGAAATCCTGGCTCAAATCGATGCTGTCAAAATCCAGTTCAGGCACGGCATGATGCAGCAAATACACATCATCAAAACCATTCTTGCCCGGTCCATCCTGGCAGAGGCAACTTATCTGGATATGCTCGTCTTTGCGCCTGGCCCTAATTGCTAATTCCTCCCTGCGATTTCCCTGGCTTTATCCAATGCAGCCAGATCATTGATGTTAAAAAACACTTCTGCTACCGGCCCAAAGCGGGCCAAGTCGGTTTCATCCAGGTACAGGGCATTGAGATCATCAAAGATCCTGGTTAATTTCAACTTATCCTTTTTAAGGCAATCAGTTAACAGGGGCACACAGCTCTGATTATAGACTGCAGCCGTAGGCTGCAGACGCCCGCCTATTACCGGGACCACAGAGTCGCAATCTGCAGCCCTCTCCATCATATAATTGATCACATCTGTATTGACAAAGGGCATATCGCAGCTCAACACAAAAATCTCAGTCCTGGAGGTATTCATCAAAGCGGCATGTATACCGGCAATCGGGCCTTTACGGGGGAATATATCGGTTATCACCCGGGCCGGGTATTTTTCGTATAATTCCGGCTCATTGGTTACAATCAGCAGTTCATCAAAATAGGGCTTTAGCCGGGCTAAAATATACTCTATCACCTTGATGCCGTTTAGAGAGGCCAGGGCTTTGTTGATGCCCATGCGCGAACTCTTTCCGCCAGACAAAATAGCCACAGCAGGCATTTACAAGCTCCTTTCCCGTCTACTAATAAGAAAAGGCTGCCATTGGCAGCCTCTTGCTCTATCGCGGATAATTGCTGCAATGGGTGTTGCTGCAGCCCTGGCAGGCCGGTGGCCCAACTTTGTCAGCAAATGATTTGGTACTGAAAGAAGAGAACAGGGCCTGGATATTCGCTGACTGACACCCCGGACATTTGACGTTGTCACGCTTATCCATCTTGGTTAGAACCTCAAAGGTTCGTTCGCAATCCCTGCATTTATACTCGTATATCGGCATGGTTCTCCCCATCCTGCTACTAAATGTCATCGTCTGGTTTGGATTCCAGGTACTGTTCCACCTCTAGGCGGTTCAGCTCATTGCGGGCTTCTTTAATAGATAAACCAATCCGCTTTTCATCGGGGTCAATGCTGATTATCTTTACCATCACTTTGTCCCCGGCTTTAACTACATCTTCGGGTTTTTCCACGCGATAATCGGCCAACTGGGAGATGTGAACCAATCCATCCACTCCCGGATCCAGCTCGACGAAAGCGCCGAAAGGAGCTATTCTGACCACCGTTCCCTCGACTATATCGCCTTGATGATATTTTTCCAAAGCCAATTCCCACGGACTCTTCAAGAGCTTCTTACGGCTCAGCGAGACTCTTTCTTTTTCCCGATCCAGCCCCAGTATATAGACCTCAATCTGATCGCCTTCATTGAGGACATCCGCAGGGTGTTCAACCCGGCGGTGGTCCAGTTCGGATACATGCAACAGCCCTTCATAACCCCCCAGGTCGATGAAGGCCCCGTAATCTACGATGCGTTTTACAATTCCGGTGCGGGTTTGACCTTCAGCAATATTCTGCCAGAATTCCATTTTTTGCCGGTTCTTTTCTTCTAAAACCAGCTCCCGCCGGGATAAAACCACCTGTGAACCGCGGCGTTTGTTGCGGTTGAATTCAATGATATTGAACAGCATGGTCTGCCCGATGTAATCGTCCAGATTTTTAACATAACCGTCATCCACATGCGATGCAGGCAAAAAGCCAACCACACCGACATCCGCCAACAGCCCGCCTTTTACGCTTTCAATAATGGTGCCTTCTACGGGGCGTTTTTCATTGAAAGCTACTTCCAGTTCATCCAGGGTCTTTTTGAAGTCCACTTTTTTCTTGGACAGGAGAATAGTGCCATCATCATCCCATTTCAATACCAATACTTCAATTTCATCCCCGACCTGAACCAGATCACGGGCAGAACTGACTTCCTTCAAGGACAGCTCGCGCAGTGGAATCACACCTTCGGATTTGCCACCGACATCAACCATAACCTCATCATCCAATACTTGAACGACCGTGCCCTTTATCACTTCTCCCCTGCTGGGAGTTGCAAGACCTGCCATTTCAGCCTCAAGTTTGGCAAAAGACTCCTCGTTGCCTGGCTTCTCCCCGGCCTGATTCTGATCTTCTCTTTCTTCGTCGTAACCTGTCATCCTGCTTATTACCTCCTTAATAATCCAATCCGGAGTAGAAGCACCTGCAGTAATACCGATTCTATCAGCGTCTTGAAACCAGTCTGGCTGGATATCTGCCGCGGTCTGTACTCTGTAGGTCGTAACCCCGGTATTTAAACACTCTCTCACAAGAGTGGCTGTATTAGAACTGTGGGCATCGCCGATTACTATCATCAGGTCAACCTGCTGACTTAATTCCCGGGCTACTTTGATCCTGTTGGTGGTAGCCGAACATATAGTGTTGAATACCCTCAACTCTTTAACTTTGGGCAGTATGGCGGCAATGGCTGCGAAATAATCCTGGGGTTCTTTAGTGGTCTGTGAAACCACCCCCACCTTATCCATTCTGGGCAACAATTCGGCCTCAGCCCGGTCTTTTACCACCCGAGCGGTTTCGCACCAGCCTACAATACCCTGCACCTCGGGGTGTGCTGCATCCCCAAATATTACTACATCATACCCTTGCTCATGCAAATCGGCAACCAACTGATGGATCCTGGCAACTCGCGGGCAGGTAGCATCTATTAGCATGATGTCCCGTTTTTGAGCCTGGTCTATAATCTGTGGAGAACAACCATGCGAGCGAATGACCAGCTTATCTCCAGCTTGCAGTTGTTCGACATTATCCACCGGGTCAATACCTTGTTGGGCCAGTTCTGCGACTACAGCTTGATTGTGCACCAGCGGCCCCAGGGTATAACAGCCACCTGGAACACAGGCCTCCCGGGCGATTTTCACCGCCCGCTTAACCCCGGCGCAAAACCCGGCGTGCTCAGCTAATAGGATCTGCAATCGTTTTACCCCGCAAATATATAATAGATTCTAAATATATTGGCTAAATCCTTCTTTATTTACATAAAAGTAGATTAATTTGGGCCATAATTTCCTGACTCACTGTTCCCAGAAGCCTGGAACTGTATTTTTCCTGGTAATATGTCGACAAATCAAGGGGTTTGCCGATTATTACCCGTAATGGCTTGATCCAGCCCAAAGGGAATCCCCCTTTTGTACCGATAACTGCTACCGGTACTACTGCCGCCCTGCTTTTCATAGCCAGCATCCCCACCCCGGGCTGAATGCTGCTTTCAGCAGTGTCCTGGCGCCTGCCGCCCTGGGGAAAAATCCCCAGGGTTTCGCCTTTTTCAAGCAATTCCAGGGCCTGCCTGATGGCATTGCGATCTGCTGACCCCCGGTTTACCGGAAAAGCATTCAGGCCCCGCAATATGGTGCCTAACAGGGGATTGTGAAACAGCTCCGCCTTGGCCATAAAATGCACCGGCCGATTAATGGCTACACCCACCAGAATCGGATCCCAGTTGCTGACATGGTTAGCAGCCACGATAACAGGTCCTTTTGGGGGTAGGTTATGTAATCCCTCAACTTTCAAACCAAGAATAATCAAAAAGCTTCTTAAAAGGCCTCTGATGAGTGCGTAAAACATCTTACGCCCCCTGAATCTTCATCATAATGGCATGTAGAACCTCATCTTCGGTCATATTGCTGGTATCGATAACAATATGATCGGGCAATACCCTTAAAGCGCCCACCGGGCGTTGGGAATCAATCTGATCCCTTTTTATCATTTCCTCTCGTACCGCAGAAGGATCAGACTTGTAGCCGAGCAGTTCCATTTCCCGTACCCGGCGCTGCGCACGTTCCTCTAAACCGGCGGTAAGGAAGAATTTATAGTCAGCATCGGGAAGCACATATTCCCCGATGTCTCTGCCATCCATGACCACCGAGCACTTGCCGGCCATGGCCTGCTGGAGTTTAACCATAACCGCTCTCACCGCAGGGTGTGAGGATACCGTTGAAACCGCCTCACCGACCTGTGGCGCTCTGATCAAATCGGTAACATCTACCCCATCGCTGATTATTCTCTGATCACCGCTGTGGTTTTGGAAATGGATATCAGTAGCTTCTGCAAGCTGTTGCAGCAGGTTGGAATCGTAAAGGTCAATACCTTGTTGCAGGGCTTTCAAAGTGAGGGCTCGATACATTGCACCGGTATCAATATAAGTAAAGTTCAGTTCACGGGCTAATCTCCGCGCAACAGTGCTCTTGCCGGCACCAGCCGGACCATCAATCGCTATCTTCATTCCTTTACCACCTACGTCTGCTCCTATATATTTTAGCACACCTCAACTCACTACAACACCTTGCCGTGAGTTTTTGCCTCAACAATTGCGGGTCAGGCTCTCAAGCAACTGCCAGAACCGGGGAAAGGATATATCCACCGCTTCGGCCCCTTTGAGCAGGGTTTCTCCCCGGGCAACAAGCGCAGCTACAGCCAGGCTCATAGCGATGCGGTGGTCACCCAGGCTGTGCACTTCTGCTCCCCTTAAGTGTTGCGGCTTACCGGTGATCAGCAATCCCTGCGGCAATTCCTCAACACAGGCTCCCATTTTATTAAGCTGAGTGGATATGGCGGCCAGGCGGTCTGATTCCTTGACCCGCAGTTCCCCGGCATCGTCTATTCTCGATTCGCCATCAGCTGCTGCCATGGCCACAGCCAGAATCGGTACTTCATCTATCATTCGCGGTATGATGCTACCGCCGACGGAGGTACCATGCAGCGCAGCGCTTCTAACCAGGACATCCGCAACCGGCTCACCCCCCACCACCTGCTGATGCTCCAGTACTATGTCGGCCCCCATACGCCTCAAGACCTCAATAATACCTGTACGGGTGGGATTAACCCCCACACCCTTGATCAACAGTTCCGATCCGGGAATAAGGGAGGCAGCCACCATGAAATAAGCCGCTGAGGAAATGTCACCGGGAACCACAAAGTCCTGCGGCTCTAATAATCGCCCCGGATTGAGAGTGATGCTGTCAGAGGTCAAAATGAGATCGGCCCCCATGGCTGACAGCATGCGTTCGCTGTGGTCCCGGGAAGGCTGTGGCTCTGATAGCACGGTTTGGCCTTCCGCCTGCAGCCCGGCCAAAAGCAAGGCTGTTTTGAGCTGGGCGCTGGCCACCGGCAGGCGGTATTCAATCCCCCTGAGCTGCTTGCCCATTATCACCAGCGGAGCCCGGCCATCCTGCCTGGCATATACCGCCGCACCCATCATCCGCAAAGGCTCCATCACCCTTTGCATGGGCCGCCGGTGCAAAGAATCATCCCCGCTTAAAATCGACAAAAAGGGGCGTCCGGCCAGTAATCCAGCCAGGAGGCGCATGGTGGTCCCGGAATTGCCGCAATCCAAAACATCATCAGCTTCCTTTAGCCCTTCCCAGCCCGTTCCCGATATGATCAGTCCCGGTTTTTCGCTTTTTATATCAACCCCCAGCCGGCCTAAACACCTTAAGGTGGCACAAGTGTCCTGGGCTTGTAGAAAGTTCTGCACCCTGCTCTTGCCCCTGGCCAGGCTGGAAAAGATCAAAGCCCGGTGAGATATGGATTTGTCCGCGCTGACGGTTATTTCTCCCCGCAGGGCTTTGCATGGGCTCAGCCTCAATTCCAATCTGCTAACCTCCTCCATTCTGCAGGCCTTTGTCTGGCAGCATGCTTTCATCATGACCGCTTATTAGTAAAACCATCAATGGCCTTTCCCAATCCTGTTGCATCCTAACAGGTTTTTCCTGAACATTTCGTATATACCTTATTCGGTTAACAGCTTATCCAACTGAGCATCTACATACGCCTGATTTAGATAGAAAATTTCCGCTCCTGGGCTCACATTTGATGCACTGAGGTCACCATTGCCTCAATTCATCATCATAACCGGTCTAATCCCTTTAGCACTGCCTCGTTTTAGCAGGCCCAGGGGTATCGCCGGGCTTTTCGTTTACTGCGGCCAGATAGATGCCTGCCAGAATCATGCCCCCTCCGCTGAGCTGATACCATACCAGGGCTTCATTAAAGATGATCCAGCCCAAAATACTCGCCATAACCGATTCTCCCAGGATGGAAACCGCCACTATCGGCGCTTTGACGAATTTCAGGGCCCAATTGAGCACTGCATGCCCCCCCAGTCCCGGTCCCAATCCCATCAAGACGAATAATAGCCAGTCTACTGCCGGATAGCCGGTAAGAGGCATCTGCATGATTATAACAGTCAAGAATATGACCAGTGCAGCTACAGTGGACACCACCAGGGTGTATTCCATAGTATTCACTCTGGCCCGCACCTGACGACCCAGGAGAATATACACGGCTATAAAAAGGCCGCTGGCCAGAGCCAGCATATCTCCCCACAAACGGCCCTGGCCCAAATCGCCGCCGACAATCAGGGCTGACCCTCCCAGGGCCAATACAACCCCCAGAATAGCCCAACGGTTTAAGCTCTCTTTCAGTATAAAGGTGGAAAAAGCTAGAACAAAAATAACCTGCAGATTGGTAAACAGAACTGAGCTGGAAATGCTGGTGTAGTCCAGTGAGCTGATCCAGAAGGCTAGATGCAAGGCCAAAAAAAAGCCGGATAAGGCCATTAACCCGATATCCCGGCGGTTAAGGCGACTGATGGCAAAGGGCAGGCTGCGTCCCTTTATAAAGGCCGCCAGGCTGGTAGTTGCTGCCAGGCGATACAGGGTTATGATCAGGGCTGGGGCTGAACACCAGCGGATCATTATAGAGGAGGTCGACATGCACAAAACCCCGAAAAAAATGGCTGCCAGAATCGGGGCGGTTTTCATCGTTCAACCCCTAAATAAGACTGTATAACCCGGGGATCGCTCTTTATTTGGGCAGGGTCGCCTTCGGCAATCTTGCGCCCGTAATCCAGTACCGCTATGGTTTCGCAGATGTTCATCACCAGATGCATATCATGTTCAACCAGCAATATGGTGAGCTGCATATCATCCCTGATTTTCCAAATTAATTCCATCAACTCAAGCTTCTCCGCGCTATTCATCCCTGCTGCGGGCTCGTCCAAAAGCAGCAGGGAAGGATTGGCGGCTAAGGCCCGGGCAATTTCCAGGCGCCGCTGTTCGCCGTAGGAAAGGCTTTGCGCATACTCCATTCGCTTCTCGTAAAGTCCCATCATATTGATCAGTTCTTCAGCTTTGGCACTGCATTCCCGCTGCTCGCGTACATAAGCAGGCAACCCCAACAAACTGGCCAATAACCCTGAGGCACGCTTCCAGTTGGCGGCTACCTTAACATTATCCAAAACCGACAGGCGGTTAAAAAGGCGAATATTCTGAAAGGTGCGCCCGATTCCCAGCCGGGCCACTTTGTAGGGGGATAATGAGGCAATATCAGTGCCGTGGAAAAACAATCTTCCTTCAGTGGGGGCATAAATGCCGGTTATCACGTTGAAAAGCGTGGTTTTGCCCGCACCATTGGGCCCAATTATGCCAAAGATGGCGTTTGGCTCGACCTTCAGATCAATGCCGTCCAAAGCCCTGAGCCCGCCGAACTCCTGACTGACGCCCTGCAGCTCTATGATTGGCATGCTTTCACCTCTTCCTTGCGTTTGCCTTTAAGCAGATCATAGAGGCGGATGTCGCCTAACAGGCCATTGGGCCGGAATATCATCAAAATAACCAGCAAAGCACCATAAAAGAGCAGGCGGTATTCAGCCACTATGCGCAGCATCTCCGGCAGTACGGTAAGAATGGCCGCTCCCACAATAGCCCCGGGTATGCTGCCCAAACCACCCAGAACCACCATGTTGAGCATTTCGATGGAACGCATGAAATCGAAGTCCTGCGGGTTGATGTAATACATGTAGTGGGCATACAGGGCTCCGCCCAATCCGCCCAGAAAGGCCCCCAAAACAAAGGACAAGACCTTCAAATGAGTGGTATTGATGCCGCAGGCTTCAGCGGCAATCTCGTTTTCTCGTATGGAATACATGGCTTTGCCGATACGCGAGGACAACAAGCGCTGAGTAAAGAATATCACCACGATGGTCAGGAGCAGAACCAGGCTGAAAGTGGTCTGTTGAGGTATGCCGGAAAGTCCCACCGCTTTGCCGCCCGGTTCGAAATTGAGAAAGAACACCCTGACGATCTCCGCAAAGCCAATGGTGACCATGGCCAGGTAATCGCCCTCCAGGCGCAGAGCCGGCAGTCCGATAATAAATCCGAAAACCGCCGCCACAGCCGCACCGGCCAGCAGCGTCAGCCAGAAAGGTATGCCCAGCTCTAAGGTCAGTATGGCTGAGGTATAGGCCCCCAGGCTCATGAAGCCGGCATGTCCCATGGACAACTGCCCGGTAACGCCGGTGGTTATATTCAGACCCAGGACCATGATGATGTTAATCCCCATGAGGATAAGAATGCGCAAATAATAGGGGTCGATGATTTCTGTAATCCATTGCTCCAAAAGTGTCACCTATACCTTTTTGCTGATTTTTTGTCCCAATATGCCCTGGGGGCGAAGGATAAGCACCAGGATCAAGATGCCGAAAGCGATGGCATCTTTAAAAGAAGAGGAAATATAAGCTACCCCCATGATCTCCAGAACTCCCAGGGTGATACCCCCCAGCATGGCGCCGGGTATAGAACCGATTCCACCCATCACAGCAGCGGCAAAGGCCTTCAGTCCGGCCATGGTTCCCATATACGGCCATACCGCGTTGTAATAAATACCCACCATCACGCCCCCGGCAGCTGCCAGGGCCGAGCCGATAGCGAAAGTATAGGATATGACCCGGTTCACATTAATCCCCATCAAAGCAGCCGCTTCGAGATCCTGCGAACAGGCCCGCATGGCTTTGCCGATACGGGTTCTGCGTACCAGCATATGCAGCCCTATCATCAGAAACGCCGAAACCAGCAGTATTATCACCTGCATGGAGGAAACCTGCACCGGACCTAAAGAGTATGAGCTCAAGTCCACGATGGCCGGATAACGCCGGGTATTGACCCCGGCCAGCAGGGCCATCAGTGTGGACAGGAAAATGGAGGCTCCCAAAGCGCTGATCAAAGGTGAAAGTCGCGATGATTTGCCGCGCAGGGGACGATAAGCCACCCGCTCCACGGTCATCCCCAGCATCATGCAGACTGCCATAGCCCCTAACATAGCCAGGCCCAGATTGACATTCCAGGCGGTGACCAGGAACAGGCCTACGAAGGCCCCTACCATATAGATTTCGCCATGGGCAAAATTAATCAATTGTACGATACCATAAACCATGGTATATCCCAGGGCAATCAATGCATAGGTGCTGCCCAGGGTAAGGCCATTGACCAATTGCTGCAATAACATAATATGCTTCCTCTGCTTTTACTTGTCCCAATTAGACCATACATCAACCTGCTGGCAGTCTCCATCAGCAATTTCTGCCATCAGGTTCATATATGAGCTAAAAGGGGATGAAGAACAGGCCGGCAGCCCGGATCGCAAATCCGGGCTACCAGATCTGGTTCTAATAATTACACTTGCGGGGCGCTGGTGGGAATCTTCTCCAGCAAGGCCGGGAATTTATCGCCTTTAACGGTCAACAGGAACACCGGGCTCTTGAGAGGCTCACGGTCCGGCAGGAAGGTGGTGTTGCCGGATACCCCGGGGTAGTCCTTGAGCTTGGCCAATTCATCCTTAAACACCTTGGGATCGCTGCTCTGAGCCTTCTCCATGGCCTGGGCGATAATCATCACCGCATCATAGTACTGGGCTGAAAACATGTCGGGATCTTCATTGTATTTGGCCCGGTAAGCCTTGATAAAAGCATCGGTTTCAGGACTGGGCTGATCCGCTGAGAAACCGGCATAGAAGATGACCTTTTCTTCAACCGCGGAACCGCCTAATTTCTTAAGGTCTTCCCCATACAGTCCATCGCCGCCTACCAAGATGATGTCCAGGCCCTGCTTCTGGGCTTCCAGCATAATCAGGGCGGCTTCGGTATAATAGCCGGTAAATACCAAGACATCCGGGTTAGCCTGTTTCAGTTTGGTTACCTGCGCGGTAAAATCGGTCTCTCCGTCATTGACAGACTCTTCCAAAATGATGTTGCCGCCTTTATCCTCGATGGCGCTCTTAAATACCGGTGTCAAAGCAGTGCTATAGCCGTTGTTCAAAGAGGTGATGATAGCTATATTTTTCCATCCCTTGGTATTGATCATCCAGTCAACCACTGAAGGAGCGGCAAATTTGTCCAATAAGGTGTTGCGGAAAACAAAATCCCCGATCTCTACTACGCCAGTACCAGTAGCTCCAGCGGAAAAGATGACCACCTGATTCTTCTGAGCAATGTCAGCAGCTATTTTAGTTAAGCCAGTAGCCGGATCACCTATCATAGCAGCTACTTTGTCAACCGTGCAGTATTTTGTAGCAATATTGGCAATCTCTCTAGAATCGCCTTTGTTGTCCTCATAAATGCCTTCCAGCTTTTTGCCTAAAACCCCACCTTTGGCATTGATCTCTTCAATGGCCATTTTCATGCCTTTTTCACCGGGTATGCCGTAGTTGGCATTTTTGACCGTCTTGGCCCCCAGGAAGCCGAGTTTAATAGTATCCTCAGCCGGAGCCGGGGTTTCACTCTTGCCGCACCCGGCCACCAGGGCCAGCAGCATAACCAGGCATAACACCACAGCCCATTTTCTTGCAGTTTTCCTTCTCATCCAGATTCCTCCTCAGTAGCTTTTTATTCAGGCGTAAAAGTTCTCCCCCTTCCCCGCCAGACAACAGATAAATATATTCCCCATTATTCTGCAGAATTCCTGCTTAATCTATATTTAGATGCAGCATGGCAGGTCTGTTGGAAACAGGCAGGAAAACCGCAAGCTGGTTTAGAATAAAAACTAAACCAGCAGTTAATGTGAATTACCAGCCTTATCTAAACCCAGGTCGACTATTTACATGCTCTACAGGGGAAAATCAGGATACCACCATGGCCAGGATACAGGGAGGTGCAATAATGAAGGTCAAAGACATGATGTCAACCGATGTACTCACCATCAACCTCGATACCAACATAAACGAGGCGTTCCGTATCATGAAGGAAAAGAAGGTGCGCCGGCTTCCGGTCATGGACCGGGGAAAGCTGGTAGGCATAATCACCTTGAGCGATTTGAACCGGGCTGCTCCATCCGCTGCCACCAGCCTGAGCATACATGAGTTGAATTACCTCCTGGCCAGAACCAAAGTCAAGGACATTTTCCCCGCCAACCGCAAAGTTGTCACCGTTTCCCCGGAAAACTATATTGAGACCGCAGCCAAGCTCATGCTGCAGCATCGCATAAGCAGCCTGCCGGTTATGGATGGCGAAAAGCTGGTGGGCATTATAACCGAAACCGACCTTTTTAGGGCCCTGGTTGATATACTGGGGGTGAAGCGGCCTCATACCCGGATTGACACCTTGATTCCTGAAGGCCCGGGCAGTCTGGCTGAAATAACCGGCTTGATGGCCTCCCGGGGCATAAATATCATCAATACGGTGGTATACTATGATGCCGGCCTGGATAAATACAAAGCCATCCTGCGCATTGAAGAACTTGACTATGAACCGGTGGTCGAAGCCCTGAGAGCCAAGGGTTTCGAAATAGAATCAGTGATAGTAAGCGATCAGGTCGAATAACCTACCCAAACACGTTTTTGGCATAATAGGGATTATGGGGGTTCGCAAACCCGCCGGCTTTCCGGTGGGTTTGTTGCCGTGAGTAGTATGCAGGTGCTATTTGGGGGCTAGCGGGCTGTGGAGGGCTGTTTGCGGTTGATTTGGGCATGCTTGAGAAGCTGTGCCCGCATTTGCGCAAAATTCTCCGGGGTTAAGGATTGTTTGCCATCAGACAGGGCATGGTCAGGATCCTGGTGCACCTCTACCATGACCCCATCAGCTCCTGCGGCGATAGCCGCATTGGCTATGGGCGCAACCATTTTCCACTTGCCGGTGGCATGGCTGGGGTCAACGATAATGGGCAGGTGGGTCAGCTGTTTGATCAAGGGCACTGCACCGATATCAACCGTGTTACGGGTATAGGTTTCAAAGGTTCTTATGCCGCGCTCACAGAGGATGATCTGCCTGTTGCCGCCTTTCAGCACGTATTCGGCTGCCAGCAGCCATTCTTCAATAGTAGCCGATAATCCCCGCTTTATCATGACCGGTTTATCCAGCCTGCCCAGTTCCTCCAAAAGCGAGTAATTCTGCATATTGCGGCTGCCCACCTGCAGTATGTCGACATTGGCATAGAGTATGTCCAAATCCCGAATATCCATGATCTCGGTAATTACCGGGAGGCCGGTTTCTGCACGGGCTTCAACCAGAATATCAACCCCGCTGCGCCCCAGGCCTTGAAAAGAATAGGGGGAGGTACGGGGCTTGAATAAGCCGCCACGCAGGATATCCGCTCCCAGTTCCTTGAGGCGAATGGCCAGCTTGATATAGTCGGTCCGGTTCTCGACCGCACAGGGTCCGGCGATAACAGTGCAATAGCCCTCCCCCACCATTACTGAATCGGCTGGTGAGGCAATGGTTATTACCGTATCGCTTGCACAGTATTCCCTCGATGCTAAATGAAACGGTTTCATAGTGACACAGCCCCCATCGAAAATAGTATATCAAACCCGGGCTTTTATTCGAATGCTTTTATAAAAGCTTTTGCTGAGGTCTTGTGGATATGTATAGCGATAAGCCGGTCTATGGCTCATAAACCATGGTATTTTGTGCTATATTGATAATTAACATACCAAAGGGGGCTTTGCCGTGAAAAAACTGCCAGTGGCCTTGTGTCAGATGAAGGTGACCGCCGACAAAGACCTCAATTTGCAGACCGCCCGGAATTTTGTGGAAAAAGCGGTTCAATCCCATGCCCGGCTGGTGGTCCTGCCGGAGATTTTCAATGCCCCTTATGAGGCCAGGCTTTTTGAACAGTATGCTGAACCGGTTCCCGGACCCAGCAGTATTGCCCTGCAGAGCATGGCCCGGGATTTTAAGGTGGCTATTGTCGGAGGTTCTATTATCGAGAAGGATGAAACCGGCCGTTTATACAATACCTCGCTGGTATTTGACCATAACGGGCGCCTCCTGGCCAGGCACCGCAAAGTGCATCTCTTTGACGTATGCATCCCCGGCAGGATCGTTTTCCAGGAATCCCGGGTCTTATCGTCCGGGCAGAATATTGCCTTATTCAAGCTCAACGGCTTCACCGCTGCGCTTTTAATCTGTTACGACATCCGCTTTCCGGAGATAGCTCGCCTGGCCGTTTTGCACGGTGCAGACCTGCTGATAGTGCCGGCCGCATTCAATTTGACTACCGGTCCCCTGCACTGGGACCTGCTCATGCGCAGCCGGGCGGTGGACAATCAAGCTTATGTTCTTGCCTGCTCCCCGGCACGCAACCATCAAGCCTCCTATCAGGCCTGGGGACATTCCGCAATCGTAGACCCCTGGGGTAAAATCATAGCTCAGGCCGGTCCAGGTGAGGAAATCATCCATGGTCTGCTGGATCCCGGGGTGGTGCAGGAGGTGCGCACTGCCCTGCCGGTATTAAAGCAGCTGCGTACCGACCTTTACGAGACCGCAGCTAAGCATGCCGGGGTAATAACAGAAAGGGGAGTTGACAATGAAATCCCACACTGAGTATCTGTGGTTCAACACCAGGCGCAAACATGAGTATATTCGCATCACCGATAAGGTTCAAGCAGCCTGTTCAAAATCCGGCATCAAAGAGGGCATGGTGCTGGTGAGCGCTATGCACATCACCGCGGGGGTGTTTGTGAACGACAATGAGCCCGGCATACTGTCTGACATCGCCCACTTTGTTGAGAGACTGGCACCCAAAGGACCCGACTACCTGCATCATCGCACTGGCGAAGATAACGGCGACGCTCATCTGAAAAGCATTCTGGTTCATCACCAGGTCATTGTTCCTGTTACCAACGGGCGTTTGGATCTGGGTCCCTGGCAGGAGATATTCTATGCCGAATTCGACGGGCAAAGGGACAAGCGGGTGATTATCAAGGTTTTAGGTGAGTGATCAATCGCTTAGGTCCGGGCGCAAAGAGCGGGCCTGGCCGAGATAGATATGTTTGATGCTCTCCTGGGGTTTATCGGTGTTGATATGTATCAACACCCGGATGCAGCGGGGTAAAGCGCCGGGCACCTCGATTTCCTGGAAACAGAGCAAGGGCACTTGCTCCCACCCCATCAAGCGGGCTGCTTCTGCGGGGAAGGCTGAACGCACATCCGGTGTTACTGTAAAAAGAACACTGGCAATATCCTCGGGCAGAAAACCATTGGCGGCCTGCATGGCCGTGAGCAGTTCCTGAGTTGCATCCAATACCTGGCTTTTGTTGTCCTCGTCAATGGTGATGGCGCCGCGAATCCCTCTTACCTGCATTTCAATCTTACCTGCCATTGCTTATGATACAGCTCTATGCCCTAACCCGATGCTGACCTCATCCAGATGCAGCAGCCCTATGCCAAAAAACAAGGCCACACTGACATGATCACCAAACCTGGCTATGCCGATCTTGCCGCCTACATTTAAACCCAGGGCCTTGGGCATTATCTGGGCTACGGCTTCGCGGGTGGCGCCTGCTACGGCGCCTTCATCAGCATGGGTGTCCTTAATTACCCCTTCTCTTTTGGCCGCCACTACGGCTCGTTCCACGATTTTACCGACTGAGGACACGAATTCGCCGCCATAGTCTACCGCTACTGCCTTAATACGAGCTTTTTCATACAATTCTTTTTTCAACTGGCTTTCTTCCTGGCGGGAAGACGATAAGGCCATGCGAATGGCAGCGCTGGCTACTTTCTTACTACCGATCTCCATGTTCATCCCACCCTAAATGATGTACATTCATTTTACTATAATTTTTCCCACCATGACCATACTCTGGTTGGCGGTATAAACCTGCCCCTGACGGGGATAAGCCAGATTGGGAGAGCGGCTCATGACCTGGTATTCCACCGGGAAATTATAAGCAGTGGAATCTATCTCCACCACATCCTGGGGGTTTACTTTCAATTCCACTTTGGAAGTATCAAAGCTGGCGTACTCTTGTCCGTTGACCAGCACTTTGGCCCTGGGCAGTGCGGTAAAATCCTTTACCCCCAGGGTCAACCAGGCCTGTGGCGCAACGGCTACCTGTGCGGCATTATCCGGTGCTGTTGGTATTTCCTCTTCCTGCAGGTTTAGAGCCTGACCTTCCATCCGTTCCGACCAGCTCAGGTAAAAACGCAGCTGATCATTGGTCATAATCCCCTGCACTACTACCAAAGCCACCAGGGCAATCACGATAACCCGGATCAAAGTGCGCTCTACTCGGTCGAAAAATTTACGCATAAAACACATCTCCCCGGAATCATTCTCCTCTATCTTATGCCCGGTTAAGTGCAATTATCCATAGAGGTCAGGATATTAAACGCCAGGGGGATAGCTTCATCGCCCGGGCAATGAAGCTATCCCCCTGCTTTGTTATTATTAAGCCCCTCCGGGTCCTTATTTCCAATGCTTGCGGGCGTACTCTACCCCTATAAGGAAGGCTTCTTTGTTCTTGGTGATTACCGACTCTTTTTTGCCCTTAAACACTACTTCCAGGAATTCCAGGGCCTGGTCGATGTCCAGCAATTGCTGTTTTTCCACAAAAGCACCCAGCAGTACCATGTTGGCTACCCTTGGGGTTCCCAATTGATCGGCAATCATATTTACCGGCATTTGCAGTACTTCCACATCGTTGCGCCGGGGCAGGCGGTCCACCATTGATGAGTTCAAGACCAGAGTGCCACGCGGTTTGACTTTGTCCTCAAAGCGGTCCAGTGAAGGACGATTCATAATAACAGCAGTCATGGGGTTTTCAGTCAAAGGTGAGCTGATCTCCTCATCGCTTATTGTAACCAGGCAGTTGGCGGTACCGCCGCGCATCTCAGCCCCATAGGACAGGGCACAGGAGACCTCTTTGCCGGTGTGCATGGCCAAATGGGTCAGGAATTGACCCATGGATATAACCCCCTGTCCGCCGAATCCTGCAAATAAAACCTGCTTTTCCTCTGCCATTGCACTATTCTCCCTTCACCTTGAATTCCCCCAACGGGTAATACGGTATCATATGCTCTTCAATCCACTGCATGGCATCAGCCGGGCTCAACCCCCAGTTGGTAGGGCAGGCCGACAAAACCTCCACCATACTGAAACCGAGTCCTTTGGCCTGGGTCTGAAAGGCCTTTTTGATGGCCTTTTTGGTTTTGATTATATTGCTGGGACTATTGACCGCTGTGCGGCAGATATAAGCGGCACCTTCATTATGGGAGAGCAGTTCGCACATTTTGGCCGGATAGCCTTCGACCTCAGCTTTGCGCCCATAAGGTGAAGTGGTGGTAACCTGCCCCAGAAGGGTGGTGGGGGCCATTTGGCCGCCCGTCATGCCGTACAGGGTGTTGTTGACGAATATAGTGGTTATTTTTTCACCGCGTAAGGAAGCGTGTACGATTTCGCCCATGCCGATTGAAGCCAGGTCCCCGTCCCCCTGATAGGTGAATACGAATCGGTCCGGCAAAAGGCGCTTTATAGCCGTGGCGATAGCCGGGGCTCTGCCATGAGCCGCTTCCGCCATATCGCAGTTGAAATAATCATAAGCCAATACCGAGCATCCTACCGGGCAAATGCCGATGGTCTGTTCACGAATATTCAGCTCATCCATCACTTCCGCCACCAGACGGTGAATGATGCCATGGCTGCAGCCCGGGCAGTAATGGTATTTGGCCCCGGTGAGACTCTTCGGTTTGGTGGCTACTATCTTCATCTCAACCCCTCCTTTTCAGCAATTACCAGCAGCTGCTGGGTAATCTCCTCAGGGTTGGGGGTTCTGCCGATTTCCCCAATGTAATGAATGGGAACCTTCCCTTCGGTGGCCAGCCTGATGTCTTCAATCATCTGGCCAGTGGTGCTTATCTCCACTGATACCATAGCTTTGCAGGTTTGAGCGGCCTTATTCAGCACCCCATAAGGATATGGCCACAGGGTAATGGGGCGAATCAGGCCGGTTTTTATACCTATCTCACGAGCGGTCAATACCACTTTTTTGGCAATACGCGCCATGATGCCATAAGCCACCAGAATGAGATCCGCATCCTCAATCAAAAACTCTTCATATCTGACTTCCTGCGCCCGCATAGCTTCGTATTTTTGGGTGAGATACTTATTGCGGGCCTGTAATTCCTCTACAGGCATATGCAGGGTGTTTACTATATTGGGTTGACGCCCCTTACACCCCGTAATCGCCCAGGGCTTATCCACGAATTCGGTCACCGGGTTGCGCAGCACCACCGGTTCGATCAGATTGCCCAGGGTGCCCTCAGCCATCAGCATCACCGGAGAACGATGTTTATCCGCCAATTCAAAGCCCAGCATAGTGAAATCCATCATTTCCTGTGCGCTGGAAGGCGCTAAAACGATAATATAATAGTCTCCATGTCCACCGCCGCGGGTAGCCTGGAAATAATCGGCTTGAGATGGCTGTATGCCTCCCAGGCCGGGTCCGCCCCGGCAGATATCAACGATCAGGCAGGGCAGTTCCCCTTCAGCCAGAAAGGAAATACCTTCCTGTTTGAGGCTGATGCCGGGACCGGATGAAGCGGTCATGACTCGGAAACCGGTAGCTGCGCCTCCGTATACCATGTTGATGGCTGCCAGCTCACTTTCCGCCTGGACAAAAACCCCCCCGATGGCAGGCATTTTTCTGGCCATGTATTCGGCGATTTCACTGGAGGGAGTGATGGGATAGCCAAAAAATGCCTTGCATCCGGCTCTTATAGCCCCTTCGGCAATAGCCTCATTGCCTTTCATCAAAACTCGCTGCACAGCTCTACTCCCTCCCTACCTCAATAACCAGATCAGGGCACATCATGGCACAGATACCGCACCCGTTGCAATCCTCTGGTTTAACCAGGCTTACTGGATGATAACCCAGTATGTTGATGCGGGTCTTGTCAAAGCCCATTATTTGCCTGGGACAAAACAATATACATAATCCGCAAGCTTTGCAGCGGTCGCTGGAAAACGTAACCACTCCCCTGGCCAACCTGTATACCCCCTTGTAACCTTACAACCAGTCAGGCCTCAGGTAAAGATTTATCTGCTTCACTATTTCACCGAATTCGAGGCAGGCTTCATGGTAAAAGGCATCAGTAACGGTCAGCCCGACCAGGGGTATTCCCTGTATAGCAGCAATCTCTTGCACATGCCGATGCCCTTTTACAATCACCTCAAAGTCAGTGTCCTCAGCCAAATGCGGATTGCTTACCATACCCGTAACCGGGTGCTGTGCGAAGCATTCCAGCATTGCTTTAAGTTCTGCGATATCCTGTAATTCCCAGGAAAAGGGACGATATGGATTAATGACCATATAGAGGCGTAAATCGACAGGATTAATGAATTTGGTTAAATACCCCAAAACCAAGGCTCCGGCTTTGTCGCCCGCAAGATCAACTACGATATTCGTATTTCGCCTGATCGTGCCGATAATGCCTGGAGGTAAATTGGGGATATCCCCGTATGCCATGGCATTGTCAGGAGCCATCATCTCTATATTGTACTGACTGAGCACCCTCACCGCATCACGAGACACAAAATAAGGGCTGGCCAAATCCAGATCAGCCAGAACTGTTGCAATGTTTTGCTGTGCGCATGCGATAGCGTAATTTACGGCTATCTCACTTTTTCCACTGCCGAAAGCACCTGCAAATACCGTAATAATCCCTTTAACCTAGCCCTTCTGAAAATTAGTACACTGTACATTATTATAAGAGAATCCAATTATGAAACAATAAAATTTGTGTTAAGAAATGATTAAGCGAGAGGAATATGGTGAGGCTGGCTGCCTGATGAGTAATACTGCGATTAAGTGAAAATGCTGTTATTGGCGTGTGTTTAAATACCTGGCTGAGCCAGAGCAATTGCCCGGGGCTCGCAAGTTAAGGCTATTATTGAATAAGCCATCCGGGCAAGCAGGGCAGTCATGCACTGCCGCAATTGTAGCCATGCGCACTGCAGTCATGCTGGCCGCCGCGATTCACTTCCAGTTGTCCATTTTCTTCTCCAGGTACAGCCGGTAATTCTGCAAGCCTTCGTTGATTCTGGATAAAAGTCTCTCTGTCTCAAGTCGGCTCAAATTTATCTCATTGGGCTCAAGCACCTCAATGGTACGGAATTCGTCCTTCATGATGAATTTGATGGCATCTTCCAGGCTTTCCACGGAAAAGGTGATGGAAACCGGCGCGCAGGAAGCAAAGCGATTGGTAAACTCATCGAAAAGGGTATATACCTCCATGCTCATATCAATCTCTTCGATATTGACCCCCTGCACAGGAACATTTCTTATCAGGGCGATTTTGTGCTGCCGCAGTTCTTCGGCCTGCTCATCGCTGCTTTTGCCGGCAAAAAACCGCCGGCTGCTTTTGCCCTCAGCCACATAATCGAAGCGCACTTTCAAGCGGATCAAATGTCAGGCCTCCCATCATTGATGTCCATCAGCTCATGCTTTCCCCAGGAACAGGCTCATAACCGCTGCCACCAGCAACAGCCTGCCAGTTCGCTTGGATTGACGCCAATTACTGCCGCTGCTATGGCTGCAGTCAGGGTATTGCCAATACACGGTTCACCAACTCCTATTATATCAAAACCTTCTCCCATCTTTTCCTGAAAAAGGCTCTTTGCCTCAGTGCTGATAGCGTGACCGGCAGCACAATAACCAGACCGTAACGGCATTTATCCATATTAACGGAAGCGATCCCCAATAATGCCCGGGTGCCCCCGGTCCGAACGGGATTCTGTTGCCTGCCGGGTTGGGCTTGCTGCTTATATTCTCCAGTTGATAGCAAGCCCAGGCCCGGTATTTATGAACCCCGGGCCATAGCGGTCAGCTTTTTCACCTCTTCGGGCAGTAAATGGCGGTATTCCCCGGGGGCTAAGCCCTGCAGGGTCAGGAATCCCAGAGCGGTTCTCTTTAAAGCCAGCACAGGATGTCCTATGGCTTTGAGCATGCGTTTTACCTGGCGTTTGCGTCCTTCGTACAACACCAATTCTATCAAAGAACAGCCGTTATTAATGCGCAACATCCGCGCAGATGCAGGCGCGGTCATGCCTTCTTCCAATTCAATCCCATGGCCTAAGGCTTTTAAATCCTTATCGTCAATTATACCCTTAACCCAGGCCTGGTAAGTCTTGGGTATGTGGTAGCGGGGATGTGTCATCAGATTCATAAACTCACCATCATTGGTCAGAATTAAAAGGCCTTCCGTATCCAGGTCAAGGCGCCCTACCGGATATACCCTTTCATCAACATCTTTTAACAGATCAACCACTGTTGGCCTGCCATGCGGATCTTTAACACTGGAGAGATAACCCCCCGGTTTATTGAGCAATAGGTAAACCCTGGCCCTGGGTTTGATCAACCGGCCATTCACACTCACCTTATCATGAAGGGGATCAACATTGACACCAACTGTGGTGACGGTAACCCCGTTGACCGCGACCATGCCGCTGGCTATAAGCTCTTCAGCGCGGCGCCGGGAAGCAATACCGCTGTCCGCAATATATTTGGTCAGTCTCATGTACTCACCCTATCCTGCTCAGGCCGCAGCCCAAAAATCATGCCGGACCAGTCTCCTCCCGGCTGCTCTCCCTGCTAATGGTAGAACGGCGGGATGAAGATAAAATCCATTGGTCTGACGACAGCATGGGGAAACAGCCATATTATAGCAACTTGCTATTTATTATAACCCGGGCATACTAAATATAAAATGCATGTGCAGAGTGACCCGCTGCCTGTGGGCATGGGGGTTGGGGCCTTCCCCGCACCGACAGTACTCGCCAACTTCACCTCTGCCAGGCCTGCCCATAAAAAGAACCCCTCATCGCTGAGGGGTTCTGCAGATCGCTAAATATAAGTTTTATCTACTGTTTGATTGACTGCCAGATTACTTCAGCCACATCGAACACCTTGGTCTGTTCTTCGGCTTCCGCACCTTTTACACCGTCTGAGATCATGGTCAGACAGAACGGGCAGTTGGTTATGATCATTTCCGGATTGGGCACCAAGAGCTGATCAGTCCTGGTATCATTGATGCGTTTGTAACCTTCTACTGCATGTTCTTCCAGCCACATCCGACCGCCGCCAGCGCCGCAGCAGAAGCCGAATTGTTTGGCCTGTTCGATCTCAGTGATGTTGACTCCAGCAGACTGCAGGACCTGCCTGGGCGCATCGTAAACGTTGTTGTGCCTGCCCAGGAAGCAGGAGTCGTGGTAAGTTGCCTTGGCACCGAGTTTACCCGGTTTGATCTTGCCCTGAGCAATAAGCTGGGCCAGGAATTCGGTATAGTGGTAAACCTCGTAGTTGCCGCCCAACTGCGGGTATTCGTTCTTCAGGGCGTTGTAACCGTGCGGGCAAACCACGATAATCTTCTTGACCCCGTAGTTGTTGAAGGATTCGATGTTCTGCTGTGCCAGGGTCTGATACAGGTATTCGTTGCCCAACCTTCTGGCGGAGTCGCCGCAGCAGTATTCTTCAGTGCCCAGGTAGCCGAAGCTGACCCCGGCCTCATGCAGAACCCTGACCAGAGCTTCACCGACCCTCTTATAGCGGTCGTCGAAGGAAACCGCACAGCCGGCATAGAGCAGGTACTCAAATTCACCGCCGTCTTCAGGCAGCAGGTTGACTAAATCACGTACATTTCTCTCGGTGAGCCACTGAGCGCGGTTGGCCCAGCCCACACCCCAGGGATTGTAGTTGCGTTCCATGTTGGTGAAGGCCATTTGGGCTTCACCCGGCATATCGCCCTGCCACATAACCAGATTGCGTCTCATTTCTACAATCTTCGGTATGTGTTCGATGAACATCGGGCAGTGCTCCATACAAGCACGGCAGTTGGTGCAATCCCAGATAACATCAGTGGTGACCACGTCGTAGATCAGGCTCTGTTCCATGGGATTGACCACCTCAGCAGCTGCTTCTTCGGTCATAGCCACTGCAGCATCCTCTTCAGCGGGATGATCCTGGGCAGCCAGCAGATAGGGCACCTTGGCATCCCAGTGTTGTTTCATGTGCTGAATCAGGGTGATCTTGGGATTGAGGTGCTTGCCGGTGTTATATGCCGGGCAGTTCTCCTGGCAGCGACCGCAGCGAATGCAGGCATCCAGATCAACGATGTCTTTCCAGCCAAAGTCCTCGATGTTTTCAACACCAAAGGTCTCAGCCTCTTCAATGTTTTCCACATGGCGCAACGCTGAAGGACCAAGGTCGCGGAAAGCATAATTGATCATGCTGGTTATGATGTGCCAGAGTTTGGTGAATGGAATCAGCGCGATAAATGCGAAGGCTATCCACATGTGGAACCACCACATGATGCGATGCCATACCAGTACCGATTCCAGAGACATGCCAGCGAACAGATAAGCAAAATACCAGCCAAAAGCTGATGCTATTTGCTCGTATTGAATCTGTTCCATAGTAGTGGCGAGTTTAATCTGAGCTGCTATCCTCAGTCCTTCAATGAAGAACCCGGTTAACAGAATGGTGAATATCAATAAAATAATCCAACCATCGGAGCTCTTTGTGTCGTTTAACCGATCCGGCTTCTGAATATACCTTATATAAGCCAGAGCCATTATACCTATTAAGGCCAGGAAGCCCAACAGGTCAACAACAAAAGAGAAGGCAATATAAGCTGTGCCTTCTATAGGAGGCCAATGTATCCAAAAATGGGCTGCGTCAACGCCTGCTGCCAATGCCAGGACTAAAAAGCCCCAGAATAAAAAGGCATGCATAAAGCCAGCAAAAGGTTTTCTGATTACACGAGCCTGTGCAAAGGAGAAGGTAAGCCATGATAAGAGCCGTTGCCAACCGTTATCGACCCTATGAATCTCGCCCTTCGCAAGCCACCACACCTTGGCCTTTTCATAAACCCCAAAACATAAAATACCGATGGGGATGAACATAAAGATATAAATAAGCCATTCATAAGGTATGTTAGCCCCGACCACCCTCATAGGAACTTCATAACCACCTTGCAGTGGTTCAAATCCAAAAATCATGTACAACATTCCCTCCTTAAATAAAGCGGGATAAACTGGATATACCCGAAGGCATATCCAGTATAAGCCCTTACCCCGGGATACAGGTTATTTCTTTAACTCGCTGCATACAACCGGAATGACTTTGAAGAGGTCGCCCACTACGCCGAAATCGGACACATTGAAAATGGGAGCTTCCGGGTCAGTATTGATGCAAGCGATGTACTTGGAGGAAGACATACCAGCTAAATGCTGAATGGCACCTGAAATACCACAGGCAATGTACAGGTTGGGGTTAACCACTTTACCGGTCTGACCAACCTGCAGTTCGTGGCCAAGCCATCCAGAGTCAATGGAGGCACGGCTGCCGCCAACCGCGGCACCCAGCATATCAGCCAACTGCTCAACCAGCTTAATACCCTCAGGTCCTTTACAGCCGCGACCGCCGGATACAACCACGTCAGCCTCGGTGAGTTCCGGTCTGGCGGATACGGTGGGAATGAATTCCTTTACGGTCTGGTAGACATCAGCGGCAGTAGCAGCGATGGCGGGTTTAACCACAGCGCCGGCTCCGGCTGATTCGGCTACTTCCATAACACCAGCGCGAACCGTAGCCAGAACGGGAACGGTAGTTACTTCTACCTCAGCCAGGGCTTTACCGGCATAAATAGAACGGGTGAATACACCTTTGCCCGGGCTCACAGCGGCTTTAATTACGTCAGTGGCCAGCCCTGCTTCCAGCTTCTGGGCCAAGCGGGACGCAAAATCCCTGCCGTTGAAGGTATGAGCAAAAATTATCGCATTGGGCTGATATTCATTGATCATAGCCACCAACTGGGCTACATATGCACCGGTATTGTAATTGGCAAAAATGTCGCCTTCTACAACATATACCTTGTCAGCGCCATATTTGGCAAACTCGGGAGCCAATGCCTCAACACCCTGGCCAAACACCACTGCGCTAACTTCGTCGCCCCATTTCTTAGCTTCAGACAACATTTCGTAAGTAACTTTACGGATGTTGCCGCCTTTTTGTTCTACAATAACCCATGTTCCTGCCATCAATTACCCTCCTTTATTATTTAACCTGATTAGGCACTTATTTCACTTCTACCTTGACAGTGTTGAGCATCCATTCAGCCAGCTTGGCACCGGTGACTGCGGGCTCGTCTTCGATCTTGATACCGGCTTGTTTTGCAGGCGGTAAGGAAACGCCGACGATGGAAACCTTGTTCGGTATAGCCGGGGCATCCACAGTGGCAACCGGTTTCTTCTTGGCTTGCATGATGCCCTTCATAGAGGGATAACGAGGCTCATTCCAGCTTACCTGGCTGGAAATAACTGCGGGCAAGCTTACTTCAGTAATCTGAGTTCCGCCATCAGCCTCACTGGTGCAGGTAGCTTTGCCACCGTCAATTTCAAGCTTGGTGATTACGTTAACATGCGGTAAACCTAGGATCTCAGCAATGCGGGTGGGAACCTGTGATGAACCGTCATCAGCGGCTACGTGACCGGCCAGGATGATGTCAGGATTTTCGCCTTTGATTACTTCGGCCAGTGCGCATGCCCGGGCATATTCGTCAGCAGCCGTATCCTGTTTTACCAGTATACCCCGGTCTGCACCCATGGCGAGAGCGGTACGGATTGCATCCATGGCCTTATCGGAACCGGCAGAGACAACCACTACCTCTTTCGCAATACCTTTTTCCTTTAACTGGATGCCGCCCTCTACGGCAACCTCATCATAGGGGTTGATGATGAGATTGATCCCCGCATCAGAGATCTTACCATCCTTTAACTCGATTTTTGCCTCAGTGTCAAATGTCTGCTTAACACAAACCAGAACCTTCAAGTTCATTCCTCCTTTTCATCTGATGATAATTGGTCAACAAAGCATAACGGAGCTTCACATGTTGAGTAATCAGCCACCACCCCCATGACAACTGCATATATTTATTCTGCTTGCCTACGGCAAAATTACCGCCAAACTCATTTAGGTAGGGAATATTATTGTTCAGGGAATAACATTATAGATAGTCAATAATATATCTTCGCTACCAGCCTTTCATTTCCTGCTTTTCTGCTTTGAATGGCAACTTTTTTATCGACCTGTATCAATACTTCGGGGAAAAAGGCCGTAAAAGGTTCAAAACCTGGCTGACGGCCACTGAAAATCTGCCCGCTTTACCTTATAAAAAGCATGCCCTCTGCTGGCATGGCTTTAGCAAACCGTGCATAAAGTTACGGTTTGGTTTCCCCCGCGAAATTTATTACCACATAACCGCACAGAATCAAATCAGTATAGCCTGCAACGTGTCCCTAAAAGGATCATGCTGCTATCGCTAACCTCTTTTCGGCAGCATTTCCAGGGCTTGACGGGCCCGTTCCAGGGTACGGTCAATATCTTCTTCTTCATGGGCCAGGGATACAAAGGCGGTCTCAAATTGGGCTGGAGGCAAATACACCCCCAACTGCAGCATGGCCCGGAAAAACGCGGCATAGCGCTCCGTGTCAGAGCGCATCACGGTCTCATAATGGTTAACCTCAGAATCATTGAAGAAAACCGAAAACATCGAACCGAGATGGTTTATACACACCTTTTCCCCGGCATCGGCAAATAAGCCGGCAAGGCCTTTTACCAGCTTCAGGCATCTCTGCTCCAGTATATGGTAAATGTGGCCTTCTTTTAGCATGCGCAAGGTAGCCACCCCGGCAGCCATAGCCAGGGGATTGCCCGATAGGGTGCCGGCCTGATACACCGGGCCCTGGGGCGCAATCAGATCCATGATTTCCTGACGCCCGCCATAAGCCCCCACCGGCAGTCCGCCGCCGATAATCTTGCCCAGGGTTGTCAAATCCGGTTTGATGCCTGCAATGTTCTGGTAACCGCCATAGGTCAGCCGGAATCCGGTTATAACCTCATCAAATATCAACAAACTATTATACTGGGTGGTAATGTCGCGCAAACCCTGCAGGAAATGCGGCTCCGGAAGCACCAAACCCATATTCCCGGCTATGGGCTCTACGATTACCGCGGCTATATCCTCATGATGTTCTTCAAACAGGGTGCGTACTGATTGCAAATCGTTATACCGGGCTATCAATGTATAAGCGGTCCATTCCGGGGGAATCCCGGGACTGGTAGGAACCCCTGCGGTTAAAAGCCCTGAACCCGCTTTGATCAGAAACGCATCGGCATGGCCATGATAGCAGCCTTCAAACTTGATGATCTTATTTTTTCCGGTAAAGGCCCGGGCCAACCGAATAGCGCTCATGGTAGCTTCAGTACCTGAATTGACCATGCGTACCTTTTCTATAGACGGAAAAGCCTCACATATCATAGAGGCCATTTCCACCTCCTGCCGGCAGGGCGCCCCATAGCTGGTGCCTTTCAGGGCTGCTGCGGCGATGGCTTTTATGACCTCGGGATGGGCATGCCCCAATATGAGAGGTCCCCATGAGCAAACGTAATCGATGTAGCTGTTGCCGTCGACATCAATCACCTTACTGCCCTCGGCCCTGTCTATAAAAAGCGGATCAGAGCCTACAGCCTTAAAGGCCCTCACCGGACTGTTAACACCGCCGGGAATCAAGCCCTGCGCCTGAGAAAAAAGCTGTTTGGAAGAGCTCAGCATCATCTACTTTCCTCCTCATCCCATGCCTTCAGCCAATCCTCCAACTCATAGCGCATACTCACCTTTTTATACTCCTTGACACTATGCAAGACCTGGTAATTGTCGATACCGGTAGACTTGACTATAGCATTCACCACATCCTGTAGTTCCTCCGCACTGCGGGCATGTATCATGGTAAACAACTGATAGGGAAAATCCCCGGGAACCTGACGCAGGTAACAATGGCTCACCTGCGGGTAAGCTGCCATCTTTTGCCCTGTTTCATCTTCACGCCCTAAAGGGGCCTGCCAGGCTACCATGGCATTGCAGGTGAAGCCGGCCTGTTGATGCCGCAATATCGCCCCGAAGCGACGGATAATACCTTTAGCCTTTAATTCCGCGATGATACTGACTATGTCCGCTTCAGTGCAATCCAGTTGCGCTGCCAGAGGCTTAAAAGGCCGGTGTACCGGGTCAATGTGCCCCTGTATAAATTCCGCTACTTTTTTGGTCAAAAGCTTATTTTTCAACCTGATCACTCATTTCGAAACGAGCATCAATTTTATACATCCTTAAGGCCGGCATAGAAACCATTTTTACCCCGGTCTGCTCTTCTAAGGCGGTTAACAATTGCCTGGCGGCTTCTTCAGAGGGTGCGCTGAGGGTGAACCACAGGTTGTAGCGATGATCACGGCTGTAATTATGGGTCACCGCAGGGAGAGCACTGACAGCCTTGGCCACTGCCTCCAAATCCTGGGGGGGAACCTGACAGGCGCAAAGGGTGGAATAATATCCTATCTTCCTGGCATCGATTATCGCCCCGATACGCCGGATAACCCCCTGTTCCAATAAAAGCCGCACATTATAGATAACTTCCCCTTCAGTTACTCCCAGTTCATCGGCCAGATGCAAAAAAGGGGTCTCACTGAGGGGAAAGCGGTTCTGCAGCATATCCAGCAATTGCTTTTGCACATCAGTCAGCCTGCTCATCTGCTTTCCTTTCAGGTGGCTTGTACAGACACCACTGATCTTCTGCCATATAATTGCCGCCGCTGTAGTAATAAGCCCGGGCCCGGCATCCCCCGCAGCTCTCCTTATAATTGCATATCCCGCATTTGCCTTCATATTCCAGGGTGCGCAGGGTAGCAAAAACCGGATTGTCCCGCCATATCTCATCAAAAGGGGTTTCTCTGACATTGCCCAGCGGCATATCCAAATAAGCGCAGGGCTGTACATCCCCACGGGGGTTGACGATACAGTAGCTGATCCCTGCCAGGCAGCCACGGCTGAAGCGCAGGGGAATGCCTTTTTTGTCGGCAACCCTGACAAACTGTGGTGCACAGGTAGGTTTGATCTCAATCGGAACGCTTTTCTGTTTATTCATCAAGCGGGCAATGGTTTTCTCATATTCAGCCACCCGCAAAGCCTCCTGTTCAATATCAGCCCCGCGCCCGGTGGGCACCAGGAAGAATACGTGGTGGGCCATAGCCCCTATTTTAACCGCCAGGTCAGTAATGGCTTCCAATTCACCGGAGTTCCAGTCCATCACCGTGGTGTGAATCTGAAAAGGTATACCTGCTTCCTTGAGGTGCTCAATGCCTTCCATAGTCATCTTAGAGGCCTGAGCCAGACCGCGAAAAGCGTCATGTTTGCTTTCATCCAGGCTGTCCAGGCTGATGCCGGCTGCCATGATGCCGGCCTGTTTAAGCTTGATGGCGGACGAGGCATCGATTAAGGTCCCGTTTGAACCCAGTACCGCGCGCAGGCCCTGCGAGGTGGCAAATGCAATCAGTTCGTAAATATCAGGGCGCATCAAGGGCTCGCCGCCGCTGAATATCATGATCTTAAAACCGGCCTTTTTAATAGCCTTGATCAGCTGGCGGGCTTCAGCAGTGTCCAATTCGGCTTGCATGACACTTCCGGCATCCCGATAGCAGTGTTCACAGTATAGATTGCACTGATTGGTGGTATTCCATGAAACTAGCATAATTCCGGACAGAACAGGCCTGTCTGCTCACCTCCTAGCCATTCAGAAGCCGGGCTGCATCTTTGGCAAAATAGGTTATGGTCAAATCGGCACCGGCCCTTTTGATGGCAGTCAAGACCTCCATCATCACCCGTTCCTCATCAATCCATCCGTTAGCCGCCGCCGCCTTGATCATGGCATATTCGCCGCTCACATTGTAGGCCGCAGTAGGCATACCGAAGCGCTCTTTTACCGCGCGGATAACATCCAAATAAGCCAGAGCCGGCTTTACCATCACGATGTCGGCGCCTTCTTCCACATCCAGGTAAACCTCACGCAAAGCCTCACGCACATTGGGGGGATCCATCTGATGAGTGCGGCGATCGCCGAATTGCGGGGCTGAATCCGCCGCTTCCCGGAAAGGCCCATAAAACGCGGAAGCATATTTGGCAGCATAAGACATGATGGGTACATGAGAGTATCCGGCCTCATCCAGGCGTTCCCGGATAAAGCCAATTCTGCCGTCCATCATATCCGATGGGGCTACCAGGTCACAACCGGCTTTGGCGTGGGAAAGGGCTTCCAAGGCTAACAGCTCCAAAGTGGCATCATTGTCGACTGTGCCGTCAGCATTGATTATGCCGCAATGCCCGTGATCGGTATATTCGCACATGCATACATCAGTAATGACCTGCAGATGCGGACAGGTATCCTTGATAAGCTTGATGGCCTGCTGTATCACCCCATCATCACTGTAAGCACTGCTGCCGCGGCTGTCTTTATGCTCGGGGATACCGAACAACAGCACCGCAGGTATGCCCAGGGCGTCAATCTCCTTGATCTCCCCGGGCAGCTGATCCACCGACAACTGGAAAACCCCGGGCATGGACTCAACCGGACGGCGTATACCCTGGCCGTAGTGGACAAACAGCGGGTAGATCAGCTCTTTTATCGATAATCTGGTTTCCGCCACCATATCTCGCAACACCGCGTTGTTGCGCAGCCTTCTCAATCTGCTTATGGGAAAACGCACCTTAAATCACCTCACTGAGTTATTTGACCACCAGGGTGCCCGGACGCCAGTTAATTACCCATACGTTGTTCAGCTGAGAGGTAGCAGGCCGGATCCTCCGCCCACAGATCACCGCTCACTGCCCGGGCACGTATACGACATCCTCCACACAGGTGCTTGTACTGGCACTCGCCACATTTGCCGGTAACATAACGTTGTTTTTCCCGGAGTTTGATCAACAGAGGATCATCAGACGTCCAGATCTCGCTGAAAGGCTTCTCCCTTACATTGCCGATAGTGTAGTCCTGCCAGAATTGGCAGGGATGCACATTGCCGCGCGGGTCCACATTGGCGAACTTGGTTCCTGCAGAACAACCGCCGTGCATCTCCAGCAGCTGTATTACTTCAGCGGCTCGTTCTGGATCTTCAGCCTTTATCCGGTTTAAGAGATATATTCCATCGGCATGATTATCGGTGGTCAGGATTTCGGTTTGTATGCCCTTATTGGCCAGCTCAACCGTCTTTTGGCATACATAGTCGAGAATAGCCTGTTTCTCCTCAGTGCTGGTATCCATATCAGTCATTTCCGCACCTCGTCCGGCATACACCAGGTGGTACATGCAGAAGCGGGGAATGCCCTCTTTTTCCACCAGGTCAAAAATCTCCGGCAAGTCCTCTTGATTATATTTGTTCACTGTAAAGCGTATCCCGGTTTTGATACCGTAGTCCAGGCAGATGCGCATACCCCGCAAGGCCATTTCGAAGGCCCCGGGTATCATGCGAAAACGGTCATGAGTCTCAGGTCCCCCGTCTATGCTGATGCCCACGTATTGAAACCCGGCCGCTTTGATATTCCGGGCGGTTGCGCTATCGATTAAAGTGCCGTTAGTAGATATCACCGGTCTTAATCCTAAATCAGCAGCAAGGCTCCCCAGTTCGAAGATATCTTTACGCAGCAGGGGTTCTCCGCCGGAAAACAACAGAACCGGCACCTTCATTTGCGCCAGGTCGCAGATAAAAGCCTTAGCCTCCTCGGTGGTAAGCTCATCCTGGTATTTCCTGTCTTCGGCTTTGATATAACAATGCATGCACTTTAAATTGCAGCGGTTGGTCATATTCCATACCACCAGGGGGCGGTTGGTGGCGGAGAACTGCAGCAGTTGCGGCGGTATATCCCTGTCCTGCCCTCTATGTTTAATGGCTTCTGACACAGTTGCTTGACCACACAGCAGTTTGGTACATCCTATCACTGCATTCTCTCCTCTCTCGTGCTGTTGAGAGCATCTTCAATTATAGCCTCAACTAGTCCCTCGATGGTGTATTCCCGGGCCATCACGTTGATGGTGAAGCCCAGGTCACTGGCCGTTTGGGCTGTGATCGGCCCGATGCAGGCCACTTTAACCACTGCATCGATAGCTGAGACATTGCCTTCACCTATCATTTTAACGAAATTGGTCACAGTTGATGAACTTGTAAATGTTAGATAATCGAAATCTCCGGCAAGCAATGCTGACACTAACCCGGGGTTGGCGGTTTGTGCCGCTACAGCCCGGTAAAGGCCGATTTCATGCAGGTATACCCCCCAGTTCTTCAGTGTCTCCGGCAGTATCGGCCGGGCACCGATAGCCCGGGGCAAAAGCACCCATTGGCCTGGAGTTATGCTCTTTTGCAGCTCTTCCAGTATGCCTTCCGCCTGAAACCTTTCCGGCATGATATCTACCCGCAGCCCATGTTCCTCCAGCCTTTTTCTGGTAGCCGGACCGATGGCCACCAGCCTGATCCCTTTTAGATCGCGTATATCCAGGCCATACTGCAGCATCTCTTCAAGGAAAATATCCACCCCGTTGACACTGGTAAAAACCAGCCAATCATAATATTCCAGGCTTTTAAAAGCGGTGTCGAGGGCTGCCCGGTCGACTTCTTTTTGGATGACGATGCTGGGGCACTCGGTGGCTTGCCCTCCTGCCTGGCGTATCCTGGCGACCAAGGAGCTGGCCTGAGCCCGGGCACGGGTAACCAGGACCCTTTTGCCCCACAACGGTTTATTCTCGATCCATTTAAGCTGCTCCCTGAGCCTGACCACCTCACCGACTATGATCACTGCCGGGGGTTTGAACTGCGCAGCTTCAACCTTTTCCACAATGTTCTCTAAAGTGCCGGTTAAAACCTGTTGTTGAGGAAGTGTGCCCCATCTGATAAGGGCAATCGGGGTCTGAGGACTGCGGCCATTATTCACCAGTTCATGGCAGATAGCCGGCAGGTTCTCAACCCCCATCAAGAATACCAGGGTACCGACACCAGTGCTGATCTTATCCCACTGAATAGAGCTCATGGCTTTTTCTGGCTTTTCATGCCCGGTGATAACTGCAAAACTGGAGGTGATATCGCGGTGAGTTACCGGTATACCGGCATAGGCCGGCACAGCGATAGCGGAAGTAATTCCCGGAATGACCTCAAAATCCAGGCCATGCTCCCTGAGAAAAACGGCTTCTTCCCCGCCTCTGCCAAATAAAAAGGGATCCCCGCCTTTGAGCCGGGCTACCTTTTTGCCTTCCTGGGCCTTTTTTACCAGCAGTTTATTGATCTCCTCCTGGGGCAGGGAATGCCTTCCCGCAGCCTTGCCAACATAGATGAGTTCTGCTTCAGGGCTGGCCATAGCCAGGATCTCCTCTCCCACCAGGCGGTCGTATATTACCACATCAGCCTCTTGCAATACCTTTTGGGCTCTAATGGTCAGCAGGCCCGGATCTCCAGGGCCTGCTCCTATTAAATAAACCAAACCACTGCTCATTTTCTATTCCCCTAATCCACGAATTTCGCTCAATACTTCACGAGCGCCAGCGGCCAAAAGCTGATTGGCCAAATCGCGCCCGATTTCTTCAGCTTTTTCGGGCTTGCCCTGCAAATCGCCCTGGTACTTGACGCTTCCATCCAGTGAAGCCACCATGCCTGAAATACTCAACTTATCCCCCTCTATCTGTGCCAGGGCAGCGATAGGGATCTGGCATCCTCCCTCCAGAACCCGTAAAAAGGAACGTTCCGCCAGCACCTCTAATCTGGTGGCTTCATGGTTAATCAAGGCCAGCATGGCGGCGGTATTCTCATCATCGCTTCTGATTTCCACCCCGATAGCCCCCTGACCCACCGCCGGAAGCAACAACTCGCAGGGCAGGACTTCAGTAATCAGCTCTTCGTAACCAAGGCGCTTAATCCCGGCATAGGCCAGCACAATAGCATGCAGGCCTTGTTGCTGCATCTTTTTGATACGCGTATCCACATTGCCCCTTAAGTCAACTGTATTGAGATCAGGCCTGACCGCCTTGAGCTGCGCGATCCTACGCAAACTGGAGGTACCTACCCGGGCCCCTCGGGGAAGCTCGGCAAAACCACTGCCATGCGATGAAAGCAAAACATCCCTGGGGTTTTCACGCGCTACAACCGCCCCCAGGCAAAGCCCCGGTTGCAGCACCGAAGGCAGGTCCTTCATGCTGTGAACCGCCAGATCGACCCTTTTATCAAGCAAAGCCAGTTCTATTTCTTTGGTAAAAAGGCCTTTGTCCCCTATCTTCGACAGGGACACATCCAGGATTTTATCACCCTGTGTCTTGATCACCTCTATAGCAATTTCAAGCCCGGGTACCGCCCGGCGCAGCAGGTCAGCCACATGATTAGCCTGCCATAGAGCCAGTTTGCTACCCCTTGTTCCTAACCTCAGTGTGCTCATCAACTTGTTCCCCCAGATTTACCTGCAGGCCAAACAGCTTCTTGGCCACCTCTGCACTGAGATGGCCTTCATTGCTAACCGCCATTTCCTTCAAAGCAACCATGGGATTATGCAACAACTGGTTTATGATGTTATGTGCCATGGAGGAGATTACCTTGCGCTCATATTCGGACATTTTTCCCAGACGATTGAATGCCTTTTTCAATTCCTGTTCCTTGATGCTTTCAGCCTGCTGCTTGAGAGCGGTAATAACCGGAACTACATATAATCCCGCCAGCCATTGATTAAACTTCTCCAATTCAGCGGCGATAATCTGCTCGGCCTTACGGGCGGCCTTCTGGCGCTGCAGGTAATTGCTGTCCACCACATTGTGCAGATCATCGATATCAAAGATATGCACCCCGGGTATTTGGCCCAATTCGGGATCAACATCCCTGGGCACAGCTATGTCGATTATTATAATCCCCCTGCCCTGGCGGGAGCGAAGCTGTTCACCGCAATTGTCCGGTCGGATAACATAGTGGTTGGCAGCCGTACAGCTGATCACAATATCTGCTCTAAGCAGTTCAGCGGGCAGCTGATCAAATTGTACTGCCCGGCCATTGAAACTCTGCGCCATTTTTTGAGCCCGGTCAAAGGAGCGATTGGATACTATCACAGATCTTACGCCATTTACCATTAAATAGCGGGTCGCTAATTCGCTCATCTCACCCGCACCGACGATCAAAACGGTTTTATCCTCCAGGGACTGAAAATGCTGGCGGGCCAATTCCACCGCCGCATAGCTTACTGATACCGGATGCTGGTCAATGCCAGTTTCAGTGCGAGTCTTTTTACCCACAAAAATAGCCTTCTGAAACAGGGCATTCAAGACCCCATCAGATACCCCGTTTTCCATAGCAGTCTGATAAGCTTCTTTAACCTGGGCTAGAATCTGGGCTTCCCCCAGGATCATGGAATCCAGGCCGGAAGAAACCCTAAAAAGGTGGGAAATTGCATCATAACAGCTGGGCTGGTATAAATACCTCTGCAATTCGCTATAAGTTAATCCAGAAAATTCCTTGAAAAATCGGTTCAGTACCGCCGTACCGCTATCGATGTTGCGGGTTGTTGCGTAAACCTCGGTTCGGTTGCAAGTAGCTAGAATTACGGCCCCTTCAATTTCTGGGCTCTTTTTCAGGTATTCATAGGCCTTTTTTTTCACCGTATCGGAAAAGGCCAGTTTTTCACGTACTTCAACCGGCGCAGTGCGGTGGTTTAATCCTGCCAGAAGGACATACATCGCCTAATCTTCTCCTTCGCTTTCTCTTTCTCCCCCACTTGAATCAGGTCAAGTATATCCGAATAAACCAGAGATTCAATTATTTGTTTCCGCTTATCAATATCGGCTACATGCTTTTGCAGATAAACCCGGACCTCGCCTAACAGGTCGACAAACTCACCATAAGCCGGAGTGATAACCTCCTCCAGTTGCTGGCGCAGTTTGCGGGCATAGGCCGGGCTTTTTCCCTCGGTAGATACAGCAATCACCAGCGAGTTTCGGCGTACCACGGCAGGAATAACAAAATCACACTGATCTGGATTATCAACTACATTGGCCAGTATCCCCTTCTGGCGGCAGAGCCGGCTGATCTCGCTATTGACCTGGCTGTCATTGGTGGCGACAAAAACCAGAAATACACCGTTTAAGTCCTCTTCTTGAAAGCCCCGCAAGGCAGTTTGCACCAGGTTTTCCCGCTCCCATTGTTTTATTTGAGCGGTTATATCGTTACTGACCACCTTGACCCTGGCCCCATGCTCTAAAAGGGCTGCTATTTTGCGCTCGGCAACTTTACCGCCGCCTATCACCAGACAGAGCTTGTCTTCCATATTCAGGCATATAGGGAATAACTGTTTCATAATAGCTCCATTTTATGGTGATTAACCGGGATGCTAACAGTATATTATTAGGTTATTTGCCAGGTTTATCGTCATTATCCTCGTCAGCATCTTCATCTTTCGACTTCCTGAAATTCTGCAGGGCTTCACCCAGGGATCGCCCTACTTGCGGCAGTTTCCCCGGTCCAACGATAATCAGCAAAATAACCAGAATAAGAATTAATTCCCACGGACCAACATTAAATGGCAAGAATGCAAACAAAACGCTTCGCTCCTTCGTTCAAAATGAGCCGCTGAAATTGCACCGACTTTTTTACCTCATGCCCCATTCATAGTGCTATTATGACAAAAGGGCAATACTTTGTAAAGCGTGACAGCCCGCCATTAACGGTCTACCAGTATCTTGCAACAGTACTCTCAACGGTTTTAAGTAGTCTTCTGGCTGTCATCGCCTCCTGTTTCAGACTGGCGAGTTCTTCCCCGGGCAGCCCATTTACAAACCCATATGCTGACCTCATAGAGCAAATACACCGGAATAGCCATCATCAGTTGGGAGATGGGATCCGGGCCAGGGGTCAAGGCAGCTGCTATGACCACAATAACCAGCAGTGCGTACTTGCGGTTTCTGCTCATCCAGTCAGGCTTGATTACGCCTATCTTGGTGAGGAAAAACACTACCACCGGCAGTTCGAAAACCAGACCAAACGGGATGGTAAATGCGGTTACAAAAGCTACATACTGGTCAACCTTGAATAAGGTATCCAGATTTTCCCCGGCAATATAAATGAAGAAATTCAACACCAGGGGCAATATGCCAAAATAGGCAAATAAAACCCCGCTGACAAACAACAATACCGTAACTGGCAGCAGTATATAAACATAGCGGCGTTCGTGAGGATACAAGGCCGGTTTGACAAAACGCCACAGAGCCCATACCATAATGGGGAAAGCCAGCACAAATCCGGCATATAAGGCCAGTCTGATCTTTACAAAAAAGGCCTCGGTCACCCCGGTTACGATCAACGATTGCTGCAAGGCACTCAGAGGAGCAACAATAATGCTCAGAATAGCCTCATTGTAATAAAAAGATATACCCGCACCGATGACAATGGCGATGACACTGATTAAAATAGCCCGGCGCAGCTCTTCCAGATGGGTGATAAAGGTTTGTTTTTCCTCTACAGTCATTTCTCCAAAGTTGAAAAAGGCCACTGGTGTGAGCACCTCTAATCTAATAATCTCGGTGAGAAATGAAATCAGCCATTTTCCCCAGATTCTGGGTTATGGGCTTGCTGGGCAGGAATTGCAACTGCCGTTTGGCTTTTTCCGCGTAATACTGCGCCACGTAATGAGCGTAATCGATCCCCCCGGCATCGATGATCAAATCGAGTATTTCATCGGTTCTGCTTATGCACTGCTCAGGGGATGACAACCACTGGTGCAGGTCCTGGCGATAAGGGCTGAAGCGCAGGGCGTATATAGCCGGCAGGGTGATAATGCCCTGCCTTATATCGCTGCCGGTTGGTTTCCCTAACACCTCCGGGCAGGCAACACAATCCAATATATCATCGGTTACCTGAAAGGCCATGCCCAGATAATAGCCATATTTTTGAAAAGCCGCCACTTCGCGGCTGCTGGCGGGGGTAAGCAAAGCCCCCAGCTGGCAGCTCACCGAAATCAGCAAAGCGGTCTTGCGTTCGATGCGCCGCAGATAGTTTTTCAAACCTACCCGGGTATTATAAGCGCCTAACAGCTGAATGATCTCGCCTTCACAGATCTTCGTGCTGGTGTCGGCCAGTATCTTGATCATATCGCAGCGCTGATAAGCCGCCACCAGGGCCAGGGAGCGCGCGAAAATGAAATTGCCGGCATTTATGGAGAGGCGATTGCCCCACAGCTGTTTGACCGTATCCGTACCGCGCCGGGTTTTGGAATCATCAATCACATCATCGTGCACCAGTGTAGCCATATGCGTCAATTCCAGGGCTACTGCCAGCGGAATGATGGGCTTGAGGTCGTCAACAAAAACCCTGGCGGCCAGCAGGGCAAAAGCAGGCCGGAGCCGCTTGCCACCAGCCCTGATGAGGTGGGTGGAAGCCTCTTGCAGCACTGCTAATGAGGAGTTGATATTGGTTTCCAGGTTGCTTTCCACTGTTTTCAGCTCATCGGCAACTGGAGCAAAGAAATCACCGGGTTCCATATGTTCCCCCATATTTGTCAATTAAACTCATTATAATCCTTTGTTCGACTGTTTCCAACCGATTAGCCGGTCTGATTTTCCCAGGCATGTACTATTCATATCCATAGCGTTTAAACAACTGATGGGGCAGTTTTAGTAAATCCATGACCTTGCCCACCATGAAATAAACCATGTCCGGCAACCCCTGAGGATGGTGGTAGAAAGCCGGCATGGCTGGAACGATATGAGCGCCTGCTTCTGCCAGCATGAGCATATTTCTTAAATGGATTTTATTTAATGGCGTTTCCCTGGGTACCACCAGCAGCATCCGGTTCTCTTTAAGTATTACATCTGCAGCCCGTTCCATCAAGTTGCTGGCACTGCCATGAGCCAGTGCTGATAAAGTTGACATGGTACAGGGCATGATGATCATGGCATCGATTACATATGAACCGCTGGCCATGGGCGCGGTGATGTCATTGTTGTCATAGAAGAACAAGCCGGGTTTTGAGCGCATGGCCTCCAGGGCCTGGGCGGCGGTTTGACCCGGCACCAGGCCTTCTTCCTGTTCCATAACCAGCCTGGCGGCTTGACTGACGATTACATGTACCTCTGCTCCGGAAGCCAGCAATTCGCCGATCAGGGCAATGCCGTATATCACCCCGCTGGCTCCGGTCAATCCGACTGCATATCTTTTCATATAAGGCCCCCGTGTTAGGATCACAGCTTTACCCAATTGTTATCATGGTACCCGCAATTACCCCAATATATCTGCCAGAGTAGTAACAAAAATCAGCAGGCCTACATAGCGATTGATTTTGAATGATGCGAAATTAACCCGGCTCAGGTTTTCCGGGGTGACTATTCTGTGTTCATAAAGCAGGATTAAGGCAGCGATTGTCACCCCGATATAATACCATACCCCCAGGCTTAAAACCAGGCCGACGGCTATCAATAAAACCACCATTATAAGATGAAGGGTTTCAGAAAAACGAAAAGCGCCTTTAATGCCAAAGCGGGCGGGAATGGAATATAGCCCCTGCTTTCTATCGAATTCTATATCCTGACAGGCATAGGTTATGTCAAAACCGGCCACCCAGCAGGCTACAGCCAGACTCAACAGTATGGGCTGCCAGTCCAAACGCCCGGTTATGGCAATCCATGCACCGACCGGTCCCATCCCAATCGCCAGACCAAGTATGATATGGCACCACCAGGTAAAGCGTTTGGTATAGGAATAACCCCATAGAACCACCACCGCCAGCGGGGCTAATTGCAGGCATAAAGGGTTGAGCCGGGAAGCCGCCAGGAAAAGCAGTAAAAAGCCTATTAGTACCGTCCCCCAAACCAAAGCCAGGGGAAGCTGCCCCGATGCCATTACCCAATGGGCGGTGCGGGGATTGGCACGATCCAGATGGCGATCTATGATGCGGTTAAGGCACAGCGCAGATGTGCGTGCGCTTATCATGGCCAGGGTAATCCACCCCAGCTGGCTCAGAGTGGGGACCCCCATGACAGCCAAAAAGGCTCCCAGGTAGGCGAACGGCAGGCCAAACAATGTATGGCCGAAATCAATCATCTTCAAGAATTTGAGTAGTTTTTCCAATGCCAAGCAATCTCCTGCAGAATCCACAATATTACCGAAAAACAAATTAATATAGCCGATTTAAAACAGGCCCTGAAAAGCTGGTACGCTTCTGCACTAACATCTTTCATGATCAGGCAGCCTGCTCAAATATGCCCGGATGTTTATCCACTGACTTTAAATGGCCGGACAAAACAGGCTTGGCCCAACAGCTGGCATAATAAATGGCCTGCCTGGCCAGCAGGCCGTTATTCCATCTGCCAATGCATTATAATTATATATGTTCTAACGGGCTAAATGGCTGCCCGGGCCAATGGCCCATCGAGTTTGTCGCGGATGAGCAATTCCAGGCTGGTGCCGCTCAACACCGCCCCCTGATTGATGAAGTGAAACAATTCCAGGCTTTTTTTGCAGTGTTTTTTCACCGTCTCAGAAATAAATCCCTGTGAGGCCTGGATCTCCAAGGCCATGCCAATATGGTAGCCCAGCCTGCTGTACCCCACAATAACCTCTGCTGCCAGACCTGCTGAGCGAGCCGCGGTCAAAAAAGCTGCCCGGTAGAGAGAAGCCCGGGTCATCGCTATTACCTTTTCCGGGTTGGCGTGAAGCTTGTGCTTCATAACCATGCCTTCGTTGACTTGAGCGATGGTATTGGAGAACACGTCCAAAAGGGGGTCAGCACCAATTTCCACCAACATCTTCAATATGCATCCGAATATATAGTCTCCAATCAAAATGGCGAACTGCATATTGCGATCATATACCTGGCCTTCTTCATCATCTCCCACCAGTTCATGGATAAAGCTGGCCAGGTAGGTCATCTTGAAAATAGCTGCCATTTTTATGGAGTATTCAACAGGATGGCCCAGGTAGCGATAAACCGCCAGAACTGCCCCCGGCAGTTGATCCCAGGTGCTCTCCTGTTTGGCTTTATCGACATATACCCGTATGTCACTCCACCACGGCAGGAGCTGGTTGTGTACTATTCGATTAACCTCATCCAAATCCAATTTTAATTCTCGTTCCACCATACGTCCCCCCACTAACCCTGTTGCGTATGATTATCTTTGACACTTTCCGCAGCTGTTTGTCTATATTCTAAACTATCCTCGGGGAAATCCTGCTTCGCAATTATTTCCTGTTGGGTAGGTTGTTTTTTCTTGCTGCTATTATTAAATTATATAGGAAATATCCGGCATTAACAGTCCGAATTTAACTTCATCTAACCATAAAACAAAGGCCTTACTTGCGATATTGTCAAGTAAGGCCTTTCAGGTTGATTGAGCGCTAACATTTGACTTGCATCGGTCTACTAAAATAGTATCCCTCCTAAATATTTACCACCAGGCGCTCCTTCATCTGGCTCTGAACCGTTCCCCGCTTTACCTCTGATGCCGTTACATGGGTAGCCCCAAATTTCTCAGCCAGGTAATTACAGGCATCCCAGGGGTTAACCGATTCGCCGCAGGTAAAAACATCTACTGCTGCATATCCCAACTCCGGCCAGGTATGAATTGCCAGGTGCGACTCTGAAATAACAACCACTCCGCTGACTCCTTGCGGGCTAAACTTGTGAAAAACAACCTCTCTTACTTCGGCTCCAGCCTCCAAAGCAGCATTTACCATGATATTTTCTACCAGAGCAATATCATTCAAAACCTCAAATTGACAGCCATATACCTCTGCCAGTACATGTCGCCCTAAAGACTGCAATCATGTCGCCTCCCTTCAATTTTTATGGTTGTGCTCCCAAACCTCCTTAATGTGACCGTGCAAACGCACATGTAGAATTTTAGCATAATTCTTTGCATTGTCAATAAAAATAATATGATTTTTCAGGGAAATTTGCCTTGATACCCGATGGTATGCTTTGAGGTCCAAATACTATTCATTTACTATAATATGCTCAAAATTTCAAAAGTATTTATTCTGATATACCTTCAATCCAATTCATTCATGAGATTGTTAATGGCGTGTATAAACTCCTTTTGATTGCCTTCCCCCAGCAGGTCATAGAGCAAAGCATTGAATTCATACATAATCTCTACCACCCGGGCTGCGACTTCAGCCCCCTTCTCGGTGATAAATACCCGGATAGCGCGCCGATCATGGGGATCGAAACGCCTCTCCACAAGTTTATCCTTCTCCAACTTGTCAACCAAAACGGTCATAGAAGAGCTGTCAATGAGCGTGCGGCTGCCTATTTCCTTTAAGGTAATACCATTCTCTTCCTGCAAACAGAACAGGATAAAACTCTGCGGGATAGTGATACCATATTGCTCCAACCGGTTACTCAAGTGTTTGTCGATTTTTTTCATGGTAGCCCGCAAGTTGAAACCAATAAAGGCATTCAAACCATTCATAAAGAATACTCCTCTCTTCATATACAAATGAGATATCTCTATCTAAACCACTTTATACCATATTATAAAAGCATGTATGTTTATAAAACAAGCCAATTTCGCTCGAAATCAGCATTTTGGCCGGTATCTCGTCTTAATTCGCTAAATATGCCGCTTGGTAGGGCTGCCCCTTTTCAGTGTTCAGGAAATACCTTGAAGTATAGCCCGCTTCGTGCTATCTTATTAGCATCGCAGCGTTGACCGAGAATGAGCAATTAAAGAGACACAGCAATCCACAGGCCAAGCACCGGATTCGGGCCTAATTGGATCTTCACAGCGTTGTCCGGCTAAAGTCAACTTGCATTAATGCCGGTTTCCAGGCAGGGTACATCACAGCCGGACTCGGGAGTACTAGGGCAAGACTACGCAGCCTCCGTGTCTTGAGGTATGGGGGCTTTTATATTGGGACAAATTGTGTAGTAGGGGGTATGAACTATGACTGACAAGAAAAAGCGCATCTTGACCGGTGACAGGCCTACCGGGAAGCTGCATCTTGGTCATTATGTGGGCAGTTTGGCCAATCGGGTAAGGTTGCAGCATGATTACGAGAGTTTCATCATTATTGCCGATGTTCAGGCCCTGACCACGCATTGGGAGAAAGATGAAAACCTCTGCCGGGATATATACGAGATTACCCTGGACTACCTGGCAGCCGGATTAGACCCCCAGCTGGCAACCATATTCTTACAGAGCATGATCCCCGAAATCCATGAATTAACCATGTATTTCGCCATGTTTACCTCGGTAAATGTCCTGCGCCACAACCCCACCGTGAAGAGTGAAGCGGCTCAACATGGCTTTAAGGATATGACTTATGGCTTTCTGGGGTATCCTTTAAGCCAGGCTGCTGACATCAGCATATTCAAAGCTCATCTGGTGCCGGTGGGTGAGGATCAAATTCCCCATATCGAACTGGCGCGCAAAATCGTAAGGCGTTTTAATGATATATACCAGCCAGTGCTGGTAGAGCCGGAAGCCCTGGTGGGTTCCACCCCCCGCCTGGTGGGTCTGGATGGCAAGAACAAGATGAGCAAAAGCCTGAATAACGCGGTCTATTTATCGGATCCGCCTGAGGTGGTGCATGAAAAGGTTAGAAATGCGGTTACCGACCCGGCCCGTATTCGCAAAACCGATCCGGGGCACCCTGAGGTTTGCACGGTTTATGAATACCACCGCGTTTTTAATGCCGGGGAGCTTGCGGCTATAGAGTCGGACTGCCGGCAGGGCAAGATCGGCTGCGTAGCCTGCAAAAAGAACCTGGCGGCGGTAATCAACCGGCTGCTCGAGCCGATGCGCGAGATCAGGCAGCATTACGAGGCCCGGCCGGACGAGGTGAGGGATATCCTCATAACCGGGACCGCCAGAGCACATCAAGTAGCTAAAGAAACCATGGCCGAAGTCAGGGAAGCCATGAAAATAAACTATTTTGAGCATGAGTTTCCGGCATCCTGCTCTTGAGCAGGCTGAGGCTTACCAACTGACAGCAGCAGGAATTTATGATCCGACAACCATGCTTCGGATTTATCCGGCATTGTACAGGATATCCAATACAGGTACAATTATTCTATATTTGATGTTTTTCAGGGAGTGAAAATATGCAGTCCGTCAGGGAATTCAGGTTGACACTGGTAAAACAAGACCGGCATCTGCGCTTGCCGACTGTAACCTCAATAATCGCGGTACAGAATCTATATGATATTCTCTTCCAGTATATTATAGACCCCGAGCAGGAAAGCCGCCTTAAACAACTGATCGCTTTAATGGAGGCTCATATTAAAAGCAAGAGCAGGGCCCCTTTTTCCATACCGATGGAGGATCTGGACTTCCTGGGCGAAGGCCTGGAGGAGTTAAAGCTGCTGAATTGGGCTGAGGTGGAAGTGGCTGTGTTCCGTTTGGAGGTTTTGGGAGAGGAAGAGCCTGCTGACGCTGACCTGGAGGCTATTTTTGATCTCTTAGAAGGGCTGTTGACGTTTAAGCGGGTCGAGGACAGCGATCTCATCTATGTATACCCTTCCCGGCTAAGCCTGTTCTGATTATCCCGTCAGAATAGTTCTCATTTAAAAGGCCAGCAATGCCTCTCTGATTATCTTGGCACCCAGTATGGAGGTATTGTCGCCGGTTTCATAAGGGGGGGCTACCTCCACCAAATCAAAACCCACCACATCAAGCTCCGCCAGGGAAAGCAGTACCTGCAGCAGTTCCCGGGAAGAGAAACCGCCCGGTTCGGGGGTGCCGGTACCCGGGGCGAAAGCCGGGTCCAAAACGTCGATATCCAGGGTAATATATACCGGGCGCCGGCCTATGTGCTGTTTAACCTCATCCACCGCAGTCGACAACCGGTCAAGATAGAGCATGGTATGGGCTGCGGCAAATAGCAGTTCATCCTCTGTAGCCGAACGAATACCCAGTTGATACAGGCGCTGTGGGCCGATAAGCTCAACCACCTGCCTCATCACGGTGGCATGCGACAATTGCTCCCCCAAATACTCCTCTCTGAGGTCAGCGTGAGCATCCAACTGCACCACCACCAGATCAGGGTAATACTTGCGATAAGCCTTGATAACCGGCAGCGACACCAGGTGTTCTCCACCTATGCACAGGGTGCGCTTACCCTGCGCCAAAATGGCATCCACAGTCTGCTCGATACGCTTGAGGCTCTCCACCACATTGCCAAAAGGGATGACGACATCGCCGCCATCATAAAAATTGATGTCTAACAGGGAGCGGTTTTGATATATACTGAATTCTTCAAGTACTTCCGATACCCCGCGTATGCGGGCCGGTCCCAGCCTGGCTCCCGGCCTGAAACTGGTGGTGGAATCCATGGGCAGGCCGATAATTACCCTGGAACATGCCTCAAAATCAGGGTTTGCGCCCATAAAACCCAAGTTCTTTTCCAGAAAAGGCAGCTTGCTTTCCCGCATTTGTCAATCCTCAATTATCCGCCGTACAAAACCGGGCAGCCTGAAGGCTGCTTCATGTACCTGGGGATTATAGTATTTGCATCCTTGGTGATGAGAAGACACTGGACAGACGGGGTTATACCGTTTGGAACCTATGGTAAAACTCCACAAGCCGCTGGGATAGGTAGGGATGCTGGCCAGGTATAATTCGGTAATCGGGAAGCTCTGCTTTATGCCCTGATAAGCCATTTTAATCACATCCGCATTGAAAAAAGGCGATTCGCTCTGCACTACCAGCATGCCGTCTTCCTTCAGCGATGAATAAACATCCCGGTAGAATTCGGGTGAAAAGAGCTTTACCGCCGGGCCTACCGGCTCAGTGGAATCGACAATCACTATATCGAAACAGGCCTGGTTTTCCTTGACATATTCGGTCCCGTCTCTTATGATGAGCTCGGCTTTGGGATGGCTGAAAGCGCAGCATAACTCAGGGAAAAAGTCCCGCGAGGCTTGAACCACCTCTTCGTCAATCTCCACCAGAACGCCTCTTTTTACCCCCGGATGGCCTACCACTTCACGCAAGGTACCGCCATCACCACCCCCGATGATGAGTACCTGTTCCGGGTGGGGATGTGCATTTAAAGCTACCAGGGAGATCATTTCGTGATATACCCATTCATCCTGTTCTGTAGTCTGAACCATTCCGTCCAACAGCAGCATCCTGCCGAACTGTTCGGTTTCAACCACAGCCAGGTGCTGAAAACGGGTTCGCCTAGCCCTTAGGGTCTGGGTGACTTTGCAGCTAAAACCCAAGGCGGGGGTTTGATATTCGGTTACCCACAGTTCCAAAGATAATCCTCCTAACCATTTCCAGATAGCGGCTTATAACCTGCATTTAATACCATAGAGGAACCGCTGCGAATGCACAGCCGATCTTTTCCACCACATGTTCAGTGGCTGCGATCTTTATGTCGGCAAGTTCAAGATTTCGTATGGCAAAGGCCTCTTTTACCATTTTTTCTACCATCATTTCCGCTTCCGCCTGGCTGCAGTGGCCTTCATATTCCATGATGACCCCAAAGCCATTGTTTTTTTGTACACCTACTGCTACTGCTGCAGCTATTCTGGTGCCTGGCTCCGAGCAGATAATGGTGCCGTAAGCGATGGGCAGAAGAGAGCCTTCGGGTATGATCAGTTCCGGGCAGTACTGGCAACCAGGCGGCAGTATACTGCTGACTTTCAACAAATTGGTGTTCCCCACCCGGGCCTTTAACAATGCGCCATCGAAAGCGGTGAGTTCTGTTTCTCCTTCGCACGAAGCCGCAGTTAAAAAGTATTTCTTGGGCAATGGAAGCATCGCTGCACCTCCCCATATTTAGTGACAACAGGTATATTATATCCCAATGGGAGTTAAAATCAACCCAATTCACAAAGCAGGCAGGGCATAATTAAAGCCCGGTGTTTACCGGGCTAGAGATCATGTTGCCACTGTTTTATGAAATCCAGGAAGGTATTGACCGATTTACGGCGCGATTTTTGCCGCGGATAGATGACATATATGTGGCGGTTGCTGCTGGTTTCAGCTATGCTTAAACTGCTTATGCGGGCCGGTGCCAGCCTCTTGACCGCCCAGGACGAGACAATTGAGATACCCATACCCGATTCCACCGCGGCCAGAACCGCTTCAGTGCTGCCGGCTTCCATGTAAACATTGAGCTCTTCCTTCTTTATGCCACAGGACAAGAGCATTTCCTCAACCGCTTTTCTGGTTCCGGACCCCTTTTCTCTAAATATCCAGCGCTCATGAACCAGGTCCGGCAGGGCTACCTGTGCTGAGCCAGCCAGCCTGTGTTCTGCCGGCACCACTACCACCAGCTCATCTTCCAACCACTGAAAACCCTCAATTTTTCGTACATTCATCCATCCACCCACTATGCCCAGATCCAGAACCCGGTCTGCCACCAGGTTGATAACCTTCTCCGTGTCAGCGATCTCCATGGACAGGGTGATGCTCGGATAATGATCCTTAAAGTCTTTTAACAGGCGGGGCAGAATGTACTGTCCGGGTATGGTACTGGCACCGATGTATAAGGTCCCTTTGCGCCCGTCGGCAATTTCCTCCATGGCTTTCTCAGTCTTATCCATGGCCTTGATGACCTCACGGGCACAATGGTACAGGGTTTCACCTGCCTCGGTGGTCTTGAGGCGACGACCCGACCTTTCCAAAAGCAGTACCCCGAACATATCCTCCAAAGACTGTATCTGCTTGGTCACCGCCGGTTGGGATAAACCGAATTCGTCAGCCGTGCGCGACAAATTCTGCGTTTCTACAACTTTTACATAGGTTTTCAACAGGTTGAGATTCATTGCTTCACCAGCCCAGAAGTTAAAGGAATTAACGCAAAAAGCCTTCAATAATGGTATCGATGGCCTGTTGTTCAGTCAGTCCCAAAGACATCAGCTTGATCAGTTGTTCGCCGGCAATCTTCCCTATAGCGGCCTCATGAGTCAGAACCGCGTTGGTATCTTCGGCCACCAGTTGGGGAATAGCCTTTATCTTGGACTGGTCCATGATAATGGCATCGCATTCCACGTGGCCGGTACATTCAGCCCTGCCAATCAATGCGGCCTTGAATACCTGGGTGGAATTCTCTTTGGCTACCGAACGGGACAACACCTGCCCGGTTCCCCCCTGGCCTTCTATATACATCTCCACATGGGATTCGGCATGCTGATCCCCGTGTGTGAGCAGGCGTTCGACCATCTTCACATAGCCTTTTTCCTGAATATGCACCGTGGTGGTGCGCACCGCATCATCCACCCCGGCGATTTGCACCATTTCCATCTCAATGAGGGCACCTTCCGCAACCTGAACGGTGGTGGTCGGATTGAGGATTCTTTTGCCCTCACCGCTGCCTTCACCATAGTGCTTCTCTACATATTTTAATTTGCTGTAGGGGTGAAGGATAAACTCATGTATGCCGTCATGCTGTGAATTCATGTGGCTGGAGTTGTGTATGCCGCAGCCGGCAATAATGGTAACTTCAGCATGCTCGCCGATAATAAAGGTGTTGTAGACCAGGTCTTTTAATCCGGATTTGGTGAGGATTACCGGAACATGCACGGTTTCCCCCTTGGTGCCGGGTGCAACTGTCAAATCGAAGCCCGGCTTGTCCTGTTTGGGGATAATCTGAATATTGGGCGAGGAGTGACGCAGAGCCGGACTGCCATCGATGCGGATGTTGACGGCCCCTTTAGGCACTCCATCCAGATTAGCTATGGTTTTGAGAAGGTTTGTCTCAATTTCACCGAATTTCATAAGCCATTTCCCCACTGCACATTTCTTTCATTTTACATTCAATCTCATCTTTAATATGCGGCCAGATCTCTTCCGGAGTGCCCCGATGCACCACCATACCATCCTCCAGCACCAACACCTCATCACAGATATGGAGCATATTCTCATTATGAGTAATGATAATGGTAACCAAATCGGGTTTTCTCTTGTAACGGCCCACGATCACCGCGATCAGCTTCTGAATAGTCCATAAATCAACCCCCGCTTCAGGTTCATCCATAATGCTGACAACCGCCTCCCGGGCCAGTGTCTGCGCGATTTCAATGCGCTTCATCTCCCCGCCGCTCAATCCCGGGCCCACATCGCGATCCAGATAATCCTCCGGGCATAAGCCCACATCGCGCAGGGTGCTGCGCAAGTGCAGGTTGTCAATCCCCGGACGGGCAATATTGATAAGATCTTTGACGGTTAAGCCCTTAAAGCGGGGTGGTTGCTGGAAGGCGTAAGCAATTCCCAGTTGGGCCCTTTCGCTGATACTCAGGGCGGTAATATCCTGGTCCTGCAGGTAAATATGCCCCTGACTGGGCATGTATATCCCCATGATGAGCTTGGCTAAAGAGGTCTTGCCTCCTCCATTGGGTCCGGTAATGCCATATACCTTGCCGGCGACAAATTCTGCGTTTATACCGCGAATAATCTCACGGTTCTCGCCATGATTATCCCCCACTACCATGGTCAAATTTTCCAGTCTCAGCATAATAGAGAACCTCCTGCTGGGTTATGACGATTATAGGTATATATTAGCATAACTATTAGTTATGAGTCTAACCCATCCCGCTCAAGGCCTTCGTCAGGCTCACTGATCAGCACGGCTTTAGCCAAATTATA